>JGI24021J15306_10003478_pt1 | contig 17776 bp, 6 predicted proteins | sample Ectturendosymbi1_FD_15306 | JGI IMG/M metagenome (IMG submission 15306)
CCTCCGGTAAAAATTGCCCCGGGCCCCCCTACCCTTTAATCCGGCTTTGCCCATGTATTAGCTATAGATACACCTAAAGCACACAGTCTTAGATCTACCATAGACCATAAGACTTTCGTGTGTACACATGCTCATCTGTCGGAATGCTGAAGGGGTACATGGCAAGAGAAAGGTTGGGAACCCCTGCTCTAACTCTTCGCCATTGAGTTACAAGACAAAAATAAAAACGTTCCTACGACTACGTTTAAGCAACGTCACCATCCGACAAAATTCTCAAACCGTTCACAAAATTCAGCCCAACTTTCTCAGTGTGTCCTTTCTACCAGAAACATAATTTTCAGCAATTTTGTCCAGATCAAGTCTGTCAACTCATTCTTTGTGAACATGTAAAATCATCAAATCATTTTAATCGTCTTTAAGTCATGTTTCTATGCAGGGCATCTGAGAGAAATTTTACCAGGGGTACGAAGACCGATACCGGACCCCTAGCTTCTGGTTCCCACGTCGAAACTTGCGTAGCGGTTTAGTACAGTAATCAGAATATGAATTAAGCACCTACCATGCTTAGATTTACAAATACAGTAATTGCTATACTGGCAACTGGCTTACACTAGAAACTTTGGGCTTGATTACAAAAAAAATTTAGCGTGCGTATTTCATCTTCCGGTGTCGCAGCAACTAATGGGCCCGGGTACGATTTTCCTCTTGTATCCCATCTCGTAGGCCGTGGTTGTACGCAAATAAGCTTTTACCACCTTTGATGTTGAAAAAGACCTCTGATGTGTCAGTCGTGTCAGCTAAAACCAAAAGCAGACCCAAAACTTTCCAGACACCGGAAAATTCAATGCCTGCAGAGGCTGACAGTTTCGACAAAATTTTATGGCATTGTGAATAGAGATATCAGTAGCCAACACATTGCAAACATCTACAGGGGGGTTTCAGAAGTGGTAAATGTAGCCTACTTTGAGTGCAAGCTTCGAAAGATCGTATTCATAAATTTCCAACCCTGTTTCTAGTCCAGTATCAAATATCGATGCATGATCAGTGGTGTAGTGGTGCCGGAGCTCCACTCCGCCACCACCACCAGTGTATTAGCCGTTGCCTACAAATAGGCCTCTGTATAAGCAAAAAGCACGCAGTCTCTGCCTGTGAGTTTCGGCACCTGTAAGAGTTCCGGAATCTTTAGATTGCTACTACACCCCTGAGTATGAACGATGAATTCAGTGCGTAGTGAACTGGCGGAGTACAGCAAAGACCCGTTATTTGGGCTTTCCGATTTCTATCAGCAGTTTTGCGGGCAAGTTACTCAAAACTGAAACCTATTGTTGAGTAAGAAAGCCGGTACGGCCATGGCCGTACCGGACGAATAGGTTGCGCCGGCCTTGGACAGTAATATAATCCAGTCCATCTCACACTGAAATGCACGAAAGATCAATCTTTCCATTTCTGCGAGTGTTTCTTAGTTTTGAAATGAATTTTTCGACACCATGATCGTGGTCTGACTAAATTTCACGCAGGATCCAAGCAACTACAGGTGTGTGTCGTCATAAACATCTCTAGTTACCCAACCGTATAAAACAACAATATAACTGATCATGCATTTGGGAAATATTGAATGCAGGCTAGACTAGAGGATTTCTAAATTATCGTTTAAAATATTGCTGGACGAAAGTTATCTACTGTACATGTCAACCAAAAGAACTTGAACAGAAATTAAGAAAAAATCTGGGGGGACCAAGCAGGGTGCCAACCAAAATCTGGGGGGGCCATGGCCCACCCTTAGAACCGCCACTGGTTGTTGTTCTTTTAGTAGTGGAGAAAACCGACGCAGTCGCAATTCTGAGCATTACGAGGATCGCGAAGGTTGGTCCGTTAGAGAAAGACAAAAGGTCTTTACGTCTCTGCAGCAAAAAGCTGCCACAGCTTGAGGCTGTTTCATAGAAAGATATAAGGTCTTTGATTCTTTGCAGCCCAAGGCTGCCATAGCATAAGGCTATTTCTGATACAGGACATAAGGTCCTCTCAGCATAAGGCTGGTCCTCATAATTTTCGTTTATCACGTTTTGTGTGGATCTCGTTCCGTGGGTACATTAAAGAAGTAACGTGCATTAACGAATTTTGTGGTTGTTATCTTGATGTGGACCTGATTGTCAGTCTGGAAGCCTGACTCTTCTTTGCATTAGCGGTGCGTTGAGACGTGAAAATCCGCAGCCCTCATAGCGAAAAAGTCCAAAATGCAATCTTGGGAGAATTTCGGACATACTGGATCCCAATTACTGGCAAGCCAACAAAGTATTCTGGCAAACCATCCGGCGTCTCAACAACAAAAGATCTCACACTTCTAGATAGATCCATCAAAGACCAAAAAGGATGTCTCACTCAGCGATGAGGAAGACATTCTTGAGTATTTCAAACCCAGTCACCATCACACCATCGGACACACAAAAGGTACATTGGGGGAGGAAAATACCATCACTGCAGCCAAAGTGCTTATAGCTGTCAAAGAGATGGAGGCTGGATTGGCTGCAGGCTGTGGTGAAATCCGACATGAAATGCTTAAACCCTTAAATAAAGTTATTTGGCTTACTTGTATGCGTCAGGCGGCCTGGTGTTCTGGGAGGGGACCAGAAGATTGGCAAGCTGGGGTGATCATCCCCATAGACAAAAAGGGGGATAGTGGTGAATGCACCAAATAAGGCGACATTTCTCCTCTGCGGTCTCCTTGAAAAAGTTTATGCCAAGTGCCTTGAAAAAACATGCCGAGAAATAATTGAACCAAAACTGGATGATACCCAGTGCGGTTTTCGTCACCGCCGTAGAACCACTGACCAAACTTTAACTTTCGACCAAATTTTCGTGGAACCTTGGTAGTGGCATAACTAGATGTTTAAGCCAGAGAGAAACTTAGTTGAAAGGGGCCCACCAGCCAACACTCAGAGACAGACTTGAGAAATGGTGAACTCGGATGTGGATGGCTGTACAAAAACCCTAAATCACCGGAAAATACTCTGAAAAACTACAACCTGCTGAAAAGCAACATTATACTAATATTGAAATATAAGCTAAGTGGGGGCCCGATTTTTACATTTAGTTTGCCAGGGGGCGGTTCGCACCCGTCCCCCATCAGTTACGCCACTGAAAAGACAAGTATTACTGCATGTCTCTCTGGAAACCCAAGCCAGTGTATACTGTATGCTGCGAGCGGCATTACACTGCAGCAGGTAAAGTTGGGGCGGTATTCACGAGCGACGAAAGATTGACACACGGATTGATAAAGCAAATGCAGTTCTGTTATCTCCCTACGCGTGCATGATGACCCTTTCGTTGTCTTTCAGTGAAAGTACACCCTCGTTTTTCTGCGTGGCCGCGTTAACAACCAGAACCTGGTGAGCGAAGTGAAAGTTGGGTTGCGGACGTAGTCAAGTTTGGATTTGTCACCACATGATATACGTGAACTTTTTCTTCACGTGGCGATTCATTCAGCCAAACAGTGACTAAATTAGGGCTTACACTCATACGTTCCGAAGGGCAAAAGAGGACGTTCAAAGTCGTCGAGGGCCCTTCAGAATTCTTTTTTATGTGAAAAAAGAATTTTGCGCGTTGCGGCCTTGAAAACACGCCGCTCACGCGTACTGAGACCATCGGATCATTGAACAATGAGAGTTCCTGAATCTCACCAGAAACAGTTGTTACAACTTATTTCCTGCAAAGTGTATTGTGAGATGTAGCCATTCAGTTCAAGTCTTTTCTACTTTCGACTGAAAGTGGCTTATTGACTCAATGGCCAACACTTTAAAGGAGCGAATGAACTTAATTGTTATTAACTTGAAAATCTAACAAATCATTGTGTGCCGCATGTGACCGGCATGTTAGACCTCCGGCATTAATGAACAAAACGGTGATTTCACTCAATCTGCTACAACACTCCTTAGAATTTCAGATGAAAATTAGCAAAATTTTTCCTTCTCATGATGTGGATTGCCTCCAGCATCCAGTCCAGTGAGCAAGATTTCTGCGCATTTTGAAGTAATCAGTCAGTCAGCCGGGATCAAGAATATCCCACCAAACGCAGGTAATTCAAGTGCATTTTCAGCCACTCTTAGGTCATTCGGAAACTAGGGTGCATTTCTAACGACTGGTCTAAACGCTCCGTGCGACCGGACAATGCACTCCTTCGAGTAGGTTTATTCAGTTGAAACGACGTGTGCGAAATGCAAACGAAAACCATAAAAACTGCTCAATCCAAAATCAGGCCGAGTTCAAAAAGACTCATGGCCACTGTCACGTGAACTCTTATCAAGATCAGCATTGTTTTGAAAGCATCGATGCGGAACGAATCGTTAAGTCTCGACTTCGACTCCCGGGCTCGGCGACAAATTAAAAGCACTTGCGATGTACGATAGAGGGGCCAGACTCGTCGTACTCCTGCTTCGAAATCCACATTTGCTGGAACGTTGAAAGGGAAGCTAGAATCGAGCCTCCAATCCACACGGAGTACTTCCTCTCGGGAGGAGCGATGATCTTTATCTTCATGGTGCTGGGAGCGAGAGATGTGATTTCTTTTTGCATTCGGTCACCGATACCTGATAGCAACAATGAAGCAAAAAAGATGGTCAACTTCGCGACGCACTTGGGCAGTGTCGTCAGCTCACTCGTACAGTTTTATTTCAGGAAAATTGTCTTTTTGAAAAAGTAACACGATTTCGTGGCATTGAACAGCAGTTATGACACCATGAAATGAAAAGCGTTGTTTGATTCACGATAGGAAAGACGTCAGAGGAGCTTTCTAGAGTGCCGAATAAGCTTCTGTAAAATTTGTTATTTTTTATCGATTTTTATACTTGTTGCTTCGTCAAAGCAGAGCGATTGCGGCTTACAGAGCAATGAGCTCTTGTTTCTGAGTACCTTAAAACTCTCCGTATTTTTCTAGTGCCATCCCTAAACCTGAATGCTAACGACTTAAAGCAATGAAATGACAGACAACTATTTCGCAAAGCTACTAACTGTCAAAATCAGTAGACTTTTAGTAATTGCACAGAAAAGTGGGTTTTGGTGAAGCATGACGACCTTACCCAAGACTGAAGCCAAACAGAGAAACGTTTGATAAAAATAAGTTAGCTTCACCAATAGCATGGTTATATCCACGTGTAGCGACATTTTTATAGCATAGTCGCTTCAGACTCGTTTTCGAAAATCTAAACGAAACAAGTTAGGTGACGGTGCAGTACACAGCACGAACTCATAAGGTTGTTTTTTCAACCACAGATACGCTCAAACGATGAACTTCTAAACGTATTAAACCTTTACTTACACATTAAAAAAACTCTTGCGAACTGCTGTAATTTGAGATTCGAAATCTGCTTTTCTTCTTAAAACTGTCAAGTGCACTTCTTCCGGCTACATCGCACCAGGAAACAGACTTTCTCGCTTTTTGCACTGTTATCTCCATCGATTTTCGGTTTGCACACAATTAAGCGCTGTGCGTGCCGCTACATCAGTGTCACACAAGGCCCTGGAGGGTGCGTAACTGTGGCCCAGTATCCCATTAAAAACTACGGTTCTGTAGCACATTGCATCTTCATAAAACATATCTAAAAGACAAACAATCGTGTGTTTCGCTGCAACCCTTTTCTTGGGGGTTTGATTTTTAAGCGACTTGTTAATACAATTAGTAGAAATATACCGAATGGAATGTTTCTGATATATTCTGGTCTAGGACAGGGTTTGATAACACGCACCAATTTACGCAACAGTCTGCGAATAGGGAAGCAACATTAAACGAAGCTGCGGTGACCTGGGGGCGCAATTAAGACAATCTGCGGTTACTTGAGGTGTAATGAGAACGGGACAATTTTTTGCGATAATTCATCTGGAACAGCAAGACGAAGCCCGAAATGGATTATAACAGTATGTATTGGTGTGATTGAAAAACATGTTACGAGAAATCAGTTTTGCATACCTGGATACATGGTTGATCCACCAGATAGCACGGTGTTGGCGTACAAGTCCTTTCTGATATCGACATCACATTTCATGATGGAGTTATATGTTGTTTCGTGAATACCAGCCGACTCCATTCCCAGCATGGACGGTTGAAACATTGCTTCAGGACACCGGAACCTTTCGTTTCCGATCGTTATGACCTGAAAGCAAACGCATTACAAGAATTTTTAAAAATTTTCCAGTGGGCCAACGTCAATTTAAACCATAGTTTTAAGGGGAGAGAAGGGTCGTATGGAAAAATAGCGCAGCAAAGGTTCGATGCGTCCTAACAGCTGGAACATCAAGTAAAGAAACTACTGTTTGAAAGGTTTTACACCAGGGTCTCAAACTCCAATTGCTCCCAGTGCCAAATCAGGACCTGTAAGACAACCTGAGGGCCGCATGATGACGCTGATGCAACAATGGCGGTACCTGAACCTTACTAGAAACAGCTTTTACATCTTATTTCTTGCAAAAGGTAACGAGCATTATAGACAAATAATTTTAGCCGTCTCTGAAATGAATTTGTTCACTCGCTGGCCGAGCACTTCATTAAACACCGGTGAATAAATTAAATAACTTGATTATACGAAAACTTCCAAAACGCATCGCGGGCCGCACAAAATGCCCTCGCGGGCCACATGCGGCCCGCGTTTTTGAGCCCCTGTTTTACACCGACGAACATGGCTGGGAAAGATGCAGGGCGTTTGTATGGAAGTGGTTATGAGTTTTTGGATATGTGGGTGTTGCAAAACATGTTGACCATCAGCCAATGGAGGTTGCACTATATTTGCATTTCTCGGAAAATGATAATTAGTCTGAAACAGCTTATGAACACTCTGTGCCCACCGAATGGATTGTGCATGTTAGGTCCATGAAATGTGTGTGTAATTACTATAACAAAGGAGTTTACGTACAGTAATAATCAGGATCACAATTAGACGAAATTTGAGGGTGGCATCACGGTTCCCGATGAAAATATAAATATCCAATAATATACTACAAAAATAGCTAAAAATCACTGAAATTTAAGGTTCAAGACAGCATCTGAACAATACGAAAGAGAGCTAAGAATTCCATGTTAGGATCGCATTGTGAATTTTCTAGAGAAGCGTGTACGAAACGTTTTATACTGTATTTATTTTGGAGATCTGAAGCAATCGTGGTACCGCGTAAGACCAAATTAAGGTCACAGCACCTGCGTGGTTACCCAAAAGCTATGACGGCTTAGGGATCGGCGCTCACTAAATCGTCCCTGCATGCAACAATTTGGTTATGCGGTGGCGTACAGGTATATCATCATTCACTCTTTTCTCGCCAGACGAAGATCTGACAAAATTTTTCATCGGGAACTAAAACAACTTGTCAGTACCGTTATTGTCACGTCATAATTTGGTGAGGGATTTTCATATTGCAGTTCCAAAACTAACCAACTGTTCATTGGATCCAATCTATTAGCACGGGCTGCCAGATTGTTTGCGCAGACTAAAAGTTCGTCAACCAAACTAAGTGGTTTCATTATAGTTGTGCTGAGTAATTTTTCCTTAGTGCTGCAATTACAAGCACAAGCTTTAGAACTATTTCAGCGTATGGATGATCAGGAACGTCAAGTTTAAAACTTCTACCTAGCGAGACAAACAGGTTGAAACTTTACGTCTTGCGGGTGTTGATCGCAACGACGAAAATACAAATTACCAGCAATCAAAAATACAATTAAACCTTTTTGTTGTTTTTGTTCTCACTGACGTAGTAACAGCGGACTGAACCCCAGAAAAAGGCCAGGCAATTTCACAGCTGATGGTTGACATCACTTTGTTGCTTGTTTCGTAAGACACGCATACCAGCCAGCAATACACAACTGTTTTTCTTCGCGCTGAAACATTCCGGTAATTTGTCCAAAATGGCTTAAAAACTTCTGTCATTTATGACTGAAAAAAGCATTATGCCTAAATTAACTTAAATTTTTTCGGTCATTTGAAAAAATTCGTTCAACAACCGAAAAAAACAGGATAGGCAAACATATCTTGCAAATAACGCTGTAATGAATCAAAGAAAGCAGGAGGCCTAAGGTCAGAAGTTATGAGACGCATTGGACATCCGATAAACCTCGACATGTCTTGTGTGGTTACCTACCGACTTACGGACACGAGACCCAAGCAGACAAAGCGAAAAGATACTGAAAACCGTTGATACACAATGAACTTGCGGTGGTTGTACTTTCACCAAACTCTGACGAAAGAACTGGCTGCAATATTTGCTTTTTCAGAAAAAACATTTCCCTCTCCTTTGTTTACAGCGAGCCACGAAGTGTTATTACCTAATAAAAAAAACTAGAAAGAAAACGGGAAAGCTATGGGCAAAATTTAAAAACAAATTAAACGTGAAAATTTAACATGTTGAAAAGGTTTTCTTCTGCTTTATAAAATATGCTACTTCCCGATTCGTTTCTAACTCAATAAAAAACTGTGCATTGACACTGCATATTGCATAGTACTGCTATCCACTAGTATCCATCAAGCTTAGGCAAAGTGTTTGCTTAAAACAGCTCACCAACAGCGGGAAGCCAGGTGAAACTACGTTCGAAAGCTTTTATGGATATTCCCAGGACTCTTTCAAGAAAAAGTCTACTTTTCATTATATCAAAACTGCACATGTCAAAACTCACAACTGTATTTGATGATGCACGGGTGGATACTGCTGCATAAAAGTGAAATTAAACGCGCAGGATTTAGTTAGCTTTCGTATTCGTCAGGTTGAAACGATAAGGTCAAGTACAAATATTTGGTGCACAAGCCAACTTCAGCTTTTCTCTCAGGGTGTACTGCACTTCATAATCGGTGATCCGTGGGGCCATTTTTTATGACCTAAAACTTGATAATATGACTTTATTTTTCAGAAAATATGACTTTATATGACCAAACAAAAAGATTTCTTTTTTAAATACGTTTCTTGTGCTTCCCTATTGCTACATGCTGTTCGACAAATGCGCGCTTCTCGTGCAACAGCACACTTGGCAATAGAGATCCTCATTAGGTGTACCTATAAACTCCTCAAATCTTTTCTAGTCGCTTTGATCTTTGTAGCAATGGGCAATTTTACCTTTGATATTGTGACTTCTGTTTCTAACTTCGCAAACTGACAGAAGAGAATCGGCAGTAGGTCCAGAAATGGAACGAAATCTACCGTGTTTTAAAATGCTATTGGATGTCATACTATCAGTGCTCGCATAAAATCGGCAGATTTCCTAATACGTTCGCTGTGCAGTGGCTTTATCACACTGCTTACGAAACATGTTGATAGCGCAGATTTGCAGTTGTATATCAATAAATGTTGCACTGTTTCAGTTTGGGTTGCTCAAGTAAAAAGATTGATTGCAGGGTGCCCAAGTGGGTTCGATTTACAGGATGCAGCTTAGACCTCGGGATATAGTACTGTAGTTTCACCTGATATTTTGAGATTGTAAATGGTTTCCTTATTGAATTAGGTTGAAAATATGCAAAACAAGACTTAATGATCTACCATGTAAAATATGACTTTTTATAACTTTGTAACTTTTGTCAAAGGGTGCGATTTTTGTTTTAAAATTCGTTTCATAGTTTTCTGAAGCACAGACAAAAATATGACTTTTATGACTTTAAATGGCCCTATGTGATCGGCAACAGCGCAGCCAGGGATTTGCTGAAGGGGCTGAAGCAAAACGTGATAGCAGAATCGTGTCTTTCTACCCAGCGAGTTTCGCACGGAAGTATATGTTACCTTTTCGACTATAGATGTTGTTTTGCTTTGGATATATGCTTTCAGAATATCTGCACGCTGCGCAGACCCCGAAATAAAAACACAAATGCTATTGCTCACCCCAACATCCATTGCATTTCGAATCGAAGTTAGGATGCACCAGAGATCAGTAAATTAAGCGCATGCCTGCAGCAACGCGTATATGCTGCTAAGGGATGCAGCATGCGCACTATTGCCTGCACACTTTTGTGGGCACCGCTCCTATTGCTAGGTCAATCGTATCCTCCCGCCCGTAAAACGTTTCAGTCAAGTTGCAACAAACTTGTTAATATGCCATCCGTTAGCCGCAGTACTTCCCCCAGAAGAGAAGCGACACGAAACAGTTTTTTTTCGCCGAGACATTTCGGTCATGGGGTCCCGCAATAATAATAAAACTCGCCGTGCCAGTTCACTAGTTTATGTTTTCGGATAGTATGGCCGAATTGAATTAAATTTTTCGGTCATTAAGAAAAATTTGGTTTATGACCGAAAAAAGCTGGGTATGAAACATAAAAAGTTATTCATTAATCTGGTTGATTTTGACAAAACGGAGAGATAGATATAGGATTAACAAATTTCTCGCCCGCTAATGCAGAGAAGCACTTGACCGTTGCCACGCACCTTTCACAGTTTGACTTTGAATTTGCTTATCAAAGGAACTGAATACCTTGTTTTGCGTATGCCATCTGTGCACGAAGCATTACGTGGAACATTCTTAATTAAACGAATAATATGTAGCTTCATTAGAAGTACCTAAGCCAGGTTTTTTTAAGGTGTTTTAGGGACCCGAATCGGGTCCCTAGAATCAGGGAAAATTATCAACGGGTTCCTAGAATCAGAGAAATCGGGTCCCTACAGGTCCATACCGGGGTACCTAACATTTTCCTTAATTAAAAAAAACCCTGATCTAAGCGCAGGAGCCTTGTTGCAGCTCTAACAACCCCGTTATTGCGATCGAACTGATCAATGCGAAAGCGAACGTAATCGCTAAAACAACGTACAGGTAGCTATTGATTGCCGTTTAGAATTCGACAACTTTGATTACGTATTTCAGGCCAACTTCGTTTTGATCTGCTTCTTGTTTTACGTTCGGAAAGCATATTTGTGACGTTCACGTTTCCTATATTTTCGCAAAGTGAAGAAATGCATCAAACTTCTCCACGTAAAGCAAGTGGTATTGGTGTGTTTGATGATGAGAATTGTTCCAAATTTTTGTACGTTGCTTCTGGAAGCCTATGTGCACTGCCGGAAGATCGTACGAAGATGAAGGAGTCCAGCTATTTGACAACGTTTTTCGGTCGCCTTCGGGCAGAGAACGCCCCACAACGTTCCTAATGTCATGTTACTCTTATACATGCCCAGGTAAATCGCAGAAACATTGGCGCTACCACTTGCTCGTTGCCGTTCTTCTTCCGGTGGACAAGTGCTGCTCTATTGGTGGTGATCAATGAAAACGTCGAGATTTTCAACCTGATCTGTTTAATCAGAGGAGGAAAGCCTTTTTTCAAATTTTACCGCAAACTTCGCTTTTCGCGGTCTTGAGCGCGGTGAGCAACTGATCAGCAGATTTAAGTAATTAACGCGATCAGCTTGTGGTCACTCGTACTTCACACTGCAGACTTTTAGTGTGAGCACATTGTGGGACTCCTAGCTTCGTGACGTTTCAACAACACACAGTGCCGCGAAATTTTCGAAAGTAGGCACGCCATTAGACCAACTGTGCATATACGACTCTTCCGAAAAAGAGGGCAGTTCTATTAGTTTAAGTGTACTCTCCACAGTGGGGTAAGCAACGAATCGATGATTAAATCTTTAATAGGAAATCGATTTTATGTACAATTACGCATCCTCAGTCCTTACTCAATTAGAACCTATTAGTATATTTACATGTCAGTCGGTATAGCTTCCGCGTGCTGCTGTGTGAAGTAAACTGTATTGCAAAGTGTGCCGCGACCACAAAGATTGGGAACTACGGGACTAGAACACGGTACACCGAGCTGCTGCTGTGGATGCTAGTACGACTACGCAGGAATTAAGAAAGCTGCTTGGTTATTTCGCAAACCTCTAAAATTCAATCGGCTGATTTGATAACAAGTGTGTTGCTACGCCTGCTGTAGTACTACTGCCGAACTTGCTGCAGTGTACCCGAACTCTAACGAGGGAGTTGTTGAAACTCACGGATGAATGGAACTGGGTAAGCTGCTACGGGAGAGGCTTTAGCAGGGTTGTCCATGGGACAGATGAAAAAAAGAGATAGCTAAATGCACGCAGAGATAGCAGTTTTTGTGCTAAATCTGTCAGATATAATATTTTTACGAACGGCGCCCCATAGACATACACAATTTCAGTGGTAACGGAACGGTAGAAATCCGAAACTAGAAATCATTTTTGCACCTAGGTGTCATTCGACACGTGGAAATCTGCTAGAACACAGTGCAGGCGTGATAAAGTGGCATTGGGGACCATTGCATCAAGCATATTGAAATTAAGATTATCAAAATAAGAACAGGTTGTCATCATATTGTGCATACACAACAATGTAAAGCTTCAGCTACGTCGCGTGCGGTCCGCGGGTTGGACATATCTGATCTGGGTCATGGACCTCGTGGGTCAACAAACTAGTGACACGAAAGGAGCGAATCGCCATAGTGGTCTTTGCTTGCAAACTGCCGTGCAGCCAACAAACACGCGACTATACACGATGGGGTTTTCTCAGGAAATGCACGACGCGTCCACTTATTGTACACGCAGAGTGAAGACACCAGCATACGAAGTTCGGTAACATGGCCTCTTGCAGTCAGCGACTGTCAGTAAGTGAAACAGACGCTGGTACCTTGTTCTATCACTATGAGCAGCTAAATGCAAGTGAAGCGGATCACATTTGCAAATCGTCAAACCAAGGGAGATTGGCGATATTAGACAGTGAGCAAAAGTTCGCGTTCGCAATTGAGTTGGCACCACAGAATGTCTGTCCGAGGAACTACTACGCCGTTGGCCTGAGTAAAGACGATGAGAAATACATTTGGGTGAATGGGAAAGCTTATGGTCAAAATTTCACTATCCGCACGCTTAACATTGACGACCACTGCAGCACAATATGTCCAGTACACCGCAGGTATGCATACCAGAAGCCAGGAACAATATTTTCGTCAAACTGCGCGCAGAGGCGCCCTTTTTTATGCTTTAAATCGAAACGCGATGAAGTCAATCAAGTCCCGCTCGAGCCATTTACCAGTGGAAGTAGGCAGAGAGTGTCAACTACTGGTGAAAATGCTGCGAACACCCGTCAAGGCTCTGACGCCAGCCAGTTTCATGTTATTCTTTTCATTGCCATTGCTTTAGCAATCGTGCTAGTAGCACTAGTGGTGTATCTCATTTACAAAAAGCGAAAAGGTAAAGTGAAATCGCCAACCACCGGCGCGGACGGCTCGATTAACCATGTTTACCAAGAAGCGGCTGAGTACGAGGCCATACCTGATGACAACACGAGGCGATCTACTGAGGATGAAAATACTGTTGCACCATATGGGGTCACTTCTGAGCAGCAGTTAAGCTATCATGAAACGAAACGCAAATCGACTAGCAATAATCACGATGTTTGCGACGAAGAGAAAGATCAGAGCACACCCGAATCTTACCAACCTTCCAAGGATGAAAGCGTTTATTACTCGGCAGTACCGGAAAATGTAGAAGCCGGCAATAGCGTTGTTTACGCCGAGATAAGAACAACGACAGACGTTTATAGCGTGGTGAACAAAAGGAAGACAACGACCCCTGATTAATTTCGACCGGAACTTTCCGTTTGCTTTTGTGTGAAGTACTTCCTCTCGATATACTGTGGCGTTTTTATGTGTAGATGTGAAGCCTGATGCGCTGCTGGGGAATCATACATGACATTCAGCCAACGGGGAAAACCAACAGTTTACAGTGCAGCGATCAGTAACCAGCCGGCAACTAAAAACGTGGTGACATTGCGTAGAGAATATAATGCAGAACCTATGGCATATTTAAGAGAATCAAGACGAAAGGTAATATCCTTTTGCCTTTAAAGGTAATAACCATTCACGTCTTTATGGTCAAGTTTCCCGAGTGAAAGACCACGCCTTAATTGGGCACGAGCATATCGCTCTCGTGTGCACAGTGTCGCATCGAAACTGATGATGCACATACCGGTAGTGCACGCGAGCTTTCAGACTCGCATCAGGTTACTTAGCAGAATGCAGTGTCATGAAAAGCACGCGCCACCACTGCTTCCTTTCGACTGCGCACTTTGCGATAATGCACCAAGACTTACGATCATAGGCGTATCCAGGGAAGGGCGCAGAAGGGGCCATGCCCCCCAAGATTTTTAGAAAAAAGTCATTTTGTGCTTTGAGAGGTGTTTTCCCAAGTAAATAGTGTTATTCGCCAAAAATCAAACATTCTAGCCCCCCCAAATTTCTGGGCTGGCTACGCCACTGCTTACGATGCGACTTTGCTGTATAACCTGACATCCTTTTCCGAAAAGCAGAACAAGTAACTTACGATAGAGACCGACTCGGATCGTTTGTTTTAGTCGATTCTGCAGCAACCAAAAATATCGAAAATTCGATACGCCTGGGTGGGTTGTTCCACTTTTTTGGCAGTGTGTGCGCCGGTTTTCTTCTATGTGTGTACACTGTACAGTTGGCAGCTTCTGAATTAATGTATTGTCTTTCCAAGTGCAGCAGAATTGCCCTATAACGTCACTTCATGGTAACGGAGAAAAAGTGTCGTTATAGGCGGGCGAACTGCAATAAATCGTTCCTAAAACGGCTTTTTAGTTCAATGACAAAGACTGGCAAGGGTTAAAAGCGTTCTTTGATTAAGATGCCGCTAACTGTGTCGTTTTTACACGTATGCTCTGATAAGAAACAGTGAGAAATTATTTTGTCTTTATTTTTCAAAGTTGTTGTCAACATCGTTCTTGGGTTATCGTAATATCTTATAAGTTTTGCCACTTACGTACCAGTTTCGCTATTGAACAACACAACGATGTGCTACATTTTCCATTATGGGCTACACTGTTTCTTTTGTTCGAAAATTTACGCACTGCTCCACCCAGGGACGCCGGAGCAGCGGTATGGCAGGGGGGAGAGCAAAAAAGTTGAGGGCAATGGAAACTTATAAAAAAACAAAAATATCGTTATCAATTATGCTTGTTTCTGTTCAGCAAAAATGTCGATCTCACAAATATTAACAGGAATTATAGAAAACCATTCCTAATTTTCTGGGTCCGCGAATAGCTGCAATAAATTTGTTAGAAGTCCAACTTGATAAACCATCAAATTACCTATGAATTGTTATGAAAAAGCACCTCCGGCCCCGTTGCTCCTTTTCGAAAGGGCAGGGGAGGCAATGCCCCCGCCAAACCACGTTTTTCGGTGAACCTGGCTCCACCAAGACTAGTGATCAAAGTGACTACAGTCGCAACAATCCGTAATATTGTACAGTAAAACTCATGCATAAATTTGCTTCCATTGCTGATGGCGCAATACTTGGTACTTTTATCTTACACCACACCTGCCACGGCTCAGCGATTGACCGCTATCGAACAGCGTTTCCTTCGGTCATAAAAGATTAGTGTGGTAGCTCCACATAGCGCAACTGTCGTTCTAAACGAACAAAATATTCTGCAGGGACCGACAAAAAGCGTCTTTATGGGCGAAGTAACCATACAGTCGATAGCCGAAGTCGTTGTAGCCCAGGGGTTCTCAACCTGGGGTTGTTTCTTCGATCACAGACCGAAATGCAAGTCAGTTCGGTCAGAATGTCTGAAAATAAAGGCTAATGAACAGTGCTACGGTAAGTTTTAATACAACTGCGAGACAAATGGCTGAAATGTCTCAGCAAAAAAAAACAGACCTGGGGTACGTCTATTGTACAGCCGCAACAAACTAACTTTGAGACTTAAAAAGGGAGTCTACCTTAGTACTTTGGAATCAACAATTCAGTGGATTTTGTTATTTTACTCAGCCTTTTTGTCATAAGAAATTTCAGAGGTACATGCTTATTTGTCGAAATGCTGAAGGGGTACATGATCAAAGAAAGGTTGGGAACCACTGTTATAGCCCAACTCGAATGCACGTAGAAATAGGAATTCTCCCGCGACCGACGATTAAAAACGAACTGTCGTTATAGACGAATTCTACTGTGTACTGATATTTTTGACAAGTGGCAAGCAATGTTTCAAAAACAAGCCAACAGCAGCGGTTGGAATCGTGGTTAGTAAACCCAAGTCAATTATTGTATGCATGAGTTGTAACATGCGATTGCAACTTAGTTGTTTTGTAGCATTATGCTTATCAATTAATCTTTTGGCATCTTGTGGTTTAACACAAGAGAAAATAAAAATTGATGAAATCAATACGGCCGTTGACGAGATGAGCTGCAGTATCAAATACACAGTAGCCACAGCAACTGCTTGTCGAGAACAGGTGCACATTGCTAACATAGCTGATTTAAGTCGCATAGAGCATCAAAACAGAGCAGTTTCTAGTTTTGTTCATCATGTTTCAAAAATGCGGAAGGGACATGCCTCAGAATTGGTCCAGATTTGAGGTAAAAAGCTAAGTTTAACACGGTCACTTTTTAATTTGTTTTATTTCGAGCTCGAGGCCCACAGCCCATTGATTAGTCGTAGTGCACAGACAATATGAAAAACATTTACAGTCTTCTAAATACCAGAAAAGAGGCGTTAGTACACACCCATGCTAACTTGCAATTCTACACGTTGCTGTGACATCGCATAGGGAGGATATTGTTATCGTAGAACGATTTTTAACCTCGGTCTAGTTCAGGGGTGGGCAAATGGCGGCCCGCGGGCCAAATGTGACTCGCCACAGCGTTTTCAGTGGCCCGTAGAGGGATTCAAGAAAATCTTCAAATCTTAAATTTCCTCCAACTTCTCAGAGTAAATATTAGTGCTGAGGCTATAAACAGAGACTTGCTTCCACTCCCATAAGATAGTACTGCCTTCCGCTAAATGCAGCCTTCTGAAAGTGGCCCCCGAGCAAAAATAATTGCCCGCCCCTGGTCTAGTCAATTTCAGCTAATTTTTGCTTGTCTTATTCTTGATTTTATTTAACTTGCGCTATAATTTGACCCTAAATACGCAAAATATATTTGACCAGGTAACAGGGTTGTCGTAAAAAAAACGACCCAAAAAAACCCACCCGTTTTCTTTAAAGCCCACTTAAAAAACAAACAATAAAACCCACCCAAAAAAACACTTTTTATTTTTTCTTTGAAAAAATCTACTAAGTAAAAAATAAAATAGGCAGGACATTTGTACAGTTAACTTTAACTTTTTTTTAATCAGTCAAAACGAACAGCAGTGAAATTTGAAGGATTTGAAAAAAAATTGTACAGTTTGTAATGGTTATCTTTCTCAGCTCTGCACAATCAGTATATTTTAACCAATATTTCTGCCTTATGTGCATCTATTAACTGTTTCTGATTTTGGACCATACTAAATAAAGGTGTTGAAAAAAACACTCTAAAAATCAGGGGTCAGCAATGTGGTGCCCACAGGCACCAGGTCGCCCGCAAGGACCAAGCAGGTTGTCCGCGGGCACAGGCGTAGCCACAAGGCATGGCCACCAAATTTCTAGCATTTCTTGTGTTTTGCGAGGTGTTGTCCCAAACAAAATACGGTTGCTCGCTGAAAGTAAAAATATTTGGATCAAAAGAAATTTTCAGGCTGGCTACGCTACTGCCCGTGGGCCTGCTCTAAAAATAACTACAGCACGATCAGTGTCTTCACATTGCGGAATATCTTAATTGTTAATACTAAAACAAAAACAATCAAGGGAAATTGAGCAACATTTTTATTTCAGAAGCGTGCATCGATCTGGTAGCTCTTTGCATTAATCGTCACGTAAGAAGTAGCTCTCAGACTAAAGAAGGTTGGTGATCCCTGCTATAGATGCTGAACTAGCAGGGCATGCAGATAAACTTGACATGAAACTGCAGAGTTTGTGTGGAAATGGTTTTTCTTTGT
>JGI24021J15306_10003479_pt1 | contig 17768 bp, 15 predicted proteins | sample Ectturendosymbi1_FD_15306 | JGI IMG/M metagenome (IMG submission 15306)
TCCATCGACCTCGTCATGGACTGCACGGTCTGACCGTTCTGGACGACGAGACAATCTAATGGCTGCTCAACACCTGCCCCGAGATCTAGTACGGCCAAGCAGTGGTTAGAACAACTGGCTCAAAAGAAGGCAACGGTTTTGGCTTAAAACGTTTCAAGCTATGAACATTACACTGATGTCTTTGATTTTCCAACTTTGTGCTTGTTTGGGCATGAAATTTGGCAACGTTGAAGCAGTTGGTAGGTTACAAATTCGAAAGAAACAATATCTCACGAAAAAGCAACTCCATTTAGAACATTGGTAGGTTTGATTTTCTCAAGGAACAAAATTTGGAGTAGGCTAATTACAGCACCAACCAAGACATTGATAGGTTTATATCTTTCCAAGCAATGAACATTTTAGCTATGTTTGTGATTTTTCAACATGTTGCTTGTTTGCTTACGAAATTTGGCAACGTTGAAGCGGTTGATAGGCTACAAATTCGAAATAAAAAACATCTCGTAAAAATGCAGCTCCATTGAGTATATTGGTAGGTTTGATTTTCGAAAGGAACAAAAATCGCAGTAAATACAGCATCAAACAAGGCATGGTTGAAAACTTTCCAAGCAAAGAACAATGCACCAATTATTATAGGTTGTTAACTTGTTTCTTGGTTCCACAGGAAATTTTGCAAAATTGAAACGGTTGGTAGGCCACAAATCGTAAGAAAAAAGCTCACGAAAACGCAGCTCCATTGACACNGTTGTAAGGTTTGGTTTTCGTGTGCATCATGAATAGCAATGAATATAGCGTAATTGGAAAGAATGTTCTATTCAAAACTTTCATGAATGTTTNGAGAACTGTAGATTGCATAAAGAAAGGGTATAGGCAAATCGGCAAGCCGACGTTTGATCAGCTACAAGCGCTAGACCGACTGTTGCGCTCTCACAGNTCTCCGACGACGGTAATGCGATTTTTTGCACTCTGGCGAATTTTGAAAGGTGACCTGTGAACCTGTGAATATTTTGAGGACAGTTGCGGAAAAGCATAGCGATAGGGAACAATTGGCAAGCCACTTCACCAATACGTAGGGAAGGGGTATACTTTGAAAACACAATACCTTTTAAAGTGTCTGGTGTTTTCTAACTGCAGAATCAGGGCCCCGACAAGGGGGGCTGGGGACAATGCCCCGGGGCGGCACGTTTGGTGAATAGAAGGAATATCAAATGGTCTTTACCACCACTTGGTAGTGGTGGTTGGTGGTGGGGGGACGGCACGTTTCGACTCGCACTTCCTCCTGTCGGGGCCCTGTGCAGAATGTATTGCGCCATGCTAAATGATTGAAAGAGGAAATGTTTCGAAATGAATTATGCAACAAAAAAAGTCAAGACACTGCCGAAGTCACAAAATTTGTACTGTGATTTGGGAAAAACACACGTAGGTACCAGCTGAGGAAAGAGCGCTAGTCACTTATTCATCGATATGCAGTGATTGCTACTTATTGAGGGCAAAGCTATGAAGTGGATTATTCATTGATTTAAATATGTCACGAATTAGATCCTAAAATGTGGTTGAATACCCCCTTTCAGTAGAAAACCGAATGTTTCGGTAGTTTTTCGTTTCAGTAGAAAACCGTTTCAGTAAATGTTTCAGTAGAAAACCGAATGTTTCAGTAGTTTTCAGTAGAAAACCGAATGTTTCAGTAGTTTTCAGTAGAAAACCGAATGTTTCAGTAGTTTTCAGTAGAAAACCGAATGTTTCAGTAAAATGTGGTTGAATGCCCCCTTTCAGTAGAAAACCGAGATATAGATCAATTGTCCTCGCCATCTCCGGAAAACAGTTTTATTTTACAATGTGTGATCATGAAATCAGGTGGTCATTGGTGTAGCAGGGGATGAGGGTGCAAACACACCCCGCAAAACGTTTGACTTGTTCAAAATTTGGGCAAAATGTCAAGAAAATCGGGCACTTAATTTCGACATTTTTCAACAATATTAATGAAAATATGCAATTGTACTTTTTGTCAGTGCATGTTTAAATATATGATTATTATATCGTTGAAAACACATTAAATATATAAATGAATATATGCAAAAATCAACAAACTGTTTGTAATGACTTCGTGTTTTCGTTTGTAATAATTGATGAGTAACCAACATAAAACATTTACAGAAAATTTGTGGAGGGAAAGTTTGTCGCACAAACGTTTTTCGGGGAAATTTAGGGAAATTCGGGCAAAACATCTTTTGCGCCCCAAAAAACTGGCTTCGTCTACAACTATGCAGGTGGTATCAACAGCTTCGGAAACACTATGAAAATCAGTCGTTAGTTGTTGGTTGTAATGAAACAGTTCACTTTTGTGACATGCTACAGAGAACAATACTTTTTCATTATGGTTGTTATACTGAAGGTATATAAGTCTAAAATTTTGGCGCAAGAAGCTCTGTTCGACCATAACGTCTGAAAGGATTGAGCTAGAGAGTCATTGAAGGTATTCGTGGATCCGTAAGACTGCCCCGCACATTTTGAGCTAGTCGCGCACACCTCTGACGTCATCGTGACGTTGTCTAAGGAGAAAATCCCTTTTTCACGTAGGCTACAGTATCTAGTGGCGTCCATTCAGTAGGCTACAGTGCTTAACCAAACACGTTGGAAACAAAATTTCTGCATAAAAAATGTTTCTGAAGACCTTACCTGTGCAGTGATGATCAAAAAGGTTGAAAGTTCTTTTGGGGGGGTGAAAGGGGGAAAAAACACGCATATCGGGAGCATTTTGGGGTTCAAGCCACTTTTCTGCCAGTCGGCACTCACCACCCTGAACAAACTTGCAGAAAAGGTGTATTTAGGTGTCCTACAACATCCCACCAAATTTCAAGCCGAAATATTGACAGGAAAAGTTTTATACCTGAATAAAATAAAAAAATCCACTAGGAGGACGAACTATTTCCTGGGTCTATTTTTAGCCATAACTCCCAAACCTCGTAGGCTAGCAGCCTACCCAAGACCTCCAAAGCTTCAGAATAGCCTCTAGAACAGTTTAAGCCACTCAGCACCTCACTAAAACTAATGTAGGGTTCTCTGGAACCCAAAGTGTGATCTAGAAGTTAATTTTTCCAACCTACATTTTTGGACCCCAAATTTACCCTCCCACAAAGGCCCAAATCAACTTTTTTCAAAAGGATCCTAATTTCGAGTATTCCGGGGGTTGGCGAAGCGCAAAAACCGGATCGAAATGTTAAACGGGATGCGGGGAACGTGTTTTTGGTTTTTCTGCGAAAATTTCGAAAAATTTAGTACGGCTACTTCACAAATATGAATTTTTCTCAAACATTTCAAATGTAAAGGTAGATTTTGTCACATTCAGTTGATTCTTTGTTTTCTCACGCATCCAGGGATGTTTTCACTGGCTCTCTAGTCCGATCCGTTCAGGAGGTATGACTGATCATACCTTCTGCGCCAAAATATTGGCGCCCATGGTCTCCCACGGGATTCAGAGGGATATAGAAAGTCTATCAAAATGACAAATGTGTTCGCTGAGTTTCTTTAATGCTGGTAGTACCAAAAGCAACTCTACGAGAAGAAAAAGATCAGATTTTTTTATCGCGACTGGACGTTGTTCATACTGTATTTTTGTTATCTCGACGTTAGTAGAACTGGAAAGCGAAGATAGAAGCTTTTCATACTAATGCCGTCACAAAGCGTGAAGTGGCCTCGTGAAACTCAGGTATGGAAGTCTTAAAAATATTGCACAAATTTGGTAACAGGTGAGATAAACAGTTATCATAATGCGTAGAACCTAATCAGAAGCAAGCCATAAACGAAAAGTTTACGGCTGACCAGCATTAGATGTTCGCAAAGTAGTGCTGCTAACGAAAACGTGTTAAGACACGGGTGAAGTTACAAAAGTTGCAAACGTTGTATAAATGATTTTAGGGGTGTACGTGACATTGTTTGAATTCCGAAATTAACATCTGAACGATTTTCTTCACTAAATTCACATGAAGCAACTCATGTTCTTACACCAACCCATGAAACTTGAAACAATTCTTTTTTATTCAACATATGATGACCTTTTTTCTTGAAATGCAAATAAAATGCTGAAGATGTACGAGCAAAGCGTTTTTAAATACTTTTTTATATCACCTGCAGCGATGACATGAAAGTCACGTTTTCTTCCAGCTGCAATGAACGTCACATTCATGTTGGTGAAAAGTTTGTTGAAACGAAAAGCTGCTCTCACTGTATTTTCGATTTGAATGCAAGATGTTCTTCCGTAAGTAATCGTCTTGTTTTGACAGTTGTTGTACGGCTTGTACGAGCTGACATATATATCGTTGATCTTCCACCATATGTAAAGGATTTGGTCATTGCGTGGATATATCGTAATGGAGTTAACAAGATGAAAAGATCCATAGCCTTTTGATCTTATGAAGACGTCACCGGAATTAAATGAAACTCCTTTCACACCTGAAAAGAACTTCGTAAATTCTTCCGCCAAAGTTCCAATTTTAATGTTTTGTTGATAGCAAAAAGCATGCACGAGTCACTTGCCGCGGATTAATTTCAGATTCTGAGAAATGGATCTCCAACCAAGTAAGCACGAAACCCCACATAAAGCATTAAATAAACCCTTGAAGAGTCGGGAAAGTCATTGCAGCTGCTTTTGGAGCAGGTTTTGGGCATAACCCGCCAACTGATCACGCTTAATACATCATAAAATGCGGATTTGGGTGTATTTACGTTTTCAAAAAACGTGTAAAATGGCAATTGAAATATTTTTTCAGGTCCTAGTAACGAAAAAGGTTCATCCGCGTGACATCACAAAGTCAAAACTATTTTGGCACAAAAAAAACATTTTTGCACTTATGGCAGTTGCGGATAAACGGGGGCTTGGGTAATGACGACTCTGTTGTTTGCGAATCGCTGAAACAAATGTAACAATCATGAGGAATGCAGTAGGGTAGGTAGAATGAGGAGCTTTGCCGGACTTGCAGTAATTCTTTGCCTTTTCGATGGTCATTTAGCATACTGAATACAATATCAAGAGACTTTTCTCCCTAAAATCACATTTGGCTTCACAGTATAAGATGTTAATTTATTTCAAATGACGGCAAAAATTTGATTTACTGCGATTTTTCTGGGTTAACGTTGCAATATAGGATGCAAGAGGCCATATTAAGGTTTCATGTATCGTAGATCACGTAAATCCTCATAAATCCTACTGAAGCGAGTCTGCTGCACTTTTCAGACCCGAAACCAATGATCAGTTGCTTTTAATTCAGGGCTGCAGAGCCGGAGGAGGAACGACGAAGTTGGGCATTTTGCCTTGAGCCGGAGCTGGCAGAGTGTAAACGGGCCTCAATTTGAAACCCGAACCCGACATCACAAGCTCAAACCTCGTCCGAGCCAGACATTTTTTGAAGCCTTGTTCTGGCCCGAAAGCCAAATTTACCGAATGAGACAATATATGCGCAACTGCTGGTTACCAGTAAAACGTAGTGTGTGCATATCGCTGCAGGTACACGGTTTATCACACCTAAAATCACCTTGACGACAACATTGGCTGGAACAAGCACAAACGTAAGCTTGTTAGTCAATAATAATGCTGCAGAATGTAATTCTTCTCACGAAAAAAATAAATTATCAAGAACGTTCTCCACGATGGCGCTACTATCTAGGATAGCGCCATTGGCATGATAACCGGTTTGTGGGCCTCTTCTATTAAAACAAGCTACCAATCGCGTAAGTGATTGATCTTTTCGATGCAACACAATTGCGTGCTAGTTTCTTCACAGTTGTCACTCCAAGAAGTGCCAGACTAATCCGAGCAGGGATGAAAAGGACGCAGCTGTGTTTGCAAATAGAATTAACTGAAGAAAGTCACAATCACTTCACTCATAGAAGCCATTGCGGCGAGAACAACGAATACATGTCACGAAAGAAAAAAATCGTCGCTCTGAATGCTATAAAAAAGTTTTGCATGCAGGCCCGAAATCGGCCCAAAATATTTTGAGTTGACAAACTTACGCCCGAACCCCACATGACCCGAAAAGCCCGGCATACAACTTTGGGAGCTGGAGCTCACATTAAAAATTAGAAGCCGGAGCCGGAACTCAGTTTAAATTTTGGACCTGGGCCGGAGCTATGGCCATTTGAGAGGCAGCTCCAGCTCCGGGATCCTTCCCATATACTAACGGTTTTGCTAACTGACTGAAATCAACACTTACTTTACCTAAAACAGTGCTTTTTATAGCACAGTAAAGGCGTTTGTTACGAGTTACGAGACCAGACAACATTGAATCTGCGAGTTGTTGATGTTTTCTTGGTCTTCGTTAGACCTGTGGCATCGTAGCTGGACAGCAGGGTAAGGCTGTGGCATCGTAGCTGGACAGCAGGGTTGCGGAATCGGAGTCGCAAGGAGTCGGAGGTTTTTGGGTGAAGTGGTATTTCTAAGAATACTTGGAGTCGGAATCGGATTTTTATCCGACTGCGGAAGTTTAATTGAAACATTTTTTACATCACACTCCTTAGTTGTGAATTCCTATTGAAATGGAACAATTTCTTTGGACAATTTTGTTGAAACAGAGAATTCTTGCTGCGCTCCACAATTTCCGTTGATTGCTAGTTGCTACAAAATGAGTTAGCTTCAGCTTAAAGACACAGCATTATAGGAAGAACGCTTTCATGTAAGGAACAGTTCGCGTTGCTTAGTGTTTACACAATTACTCGTAATTACAACGGCATTACGCCTCATTGCTTAATCGGAATTGCCCAGATAGTTCTCTGAGTGATAATGGATAACCGTGAAAGAGCATGCATACCCAAGTGAACATCCGTCGCGCAGTTGTATTCGCTTGTACATGTGCTATCGCAAACCACTAATTTGTGCTTCTGGGGTGTAGAACTTACACAAACGGTTGAATTGACACGAATTTTTCATTGCGGTTTCTCAGAAGCGATGATGTTTTGCCTGGCGTGGCTGCGGCTAATGTAGGAACAAATGCGGTTGTTATGTTTTAATGAGCAGAATACGGTCAGTGTGGTGGCGGTTCCGAACGTTTGATTTAATTATTTGAAGTTTAAAGTGTGACATTGGGAAGTTTATTGCCGAGTGTGACAGACTGATACAGTTTAAGTTTTATTAATAATTGAATGAATGTATTTTCCAAGCAGACATGAAGTCTACAGACACGACGTCCACAAACACACACTGTCTTCACAACGCAGGTTGATAAAAATAGACAAAACAGAACGTTTCACAACGACATTGGAGGCTGAATCACACAGCTTGCATGTCCTGAAACAATGTGACGCGGTAGCTAACGTAACAAAACGTGAAAGTTAATTAGATTTATTAAGTTAAGGTTGCAACTGCAAGAAGTGGCAGACTGTCAAATAGAACCAATTATTGAAAGCTTGAAATTTTAGTAGCTTAACACCGAGATTTGAAACTCGTGTAGTTTTATTGGGTTCACGCCATTTGGTTTACTAACTAATGATTTACTGTGAGCAATGTTTTTTTACTATTTTTAAAACGTTTGAAATAAGCACCTGATGTTGCATTTATTTAAGTTTTACATATCTACAGAAATTAAAACTTGTGAAGCAAAAATATTTTTTAATGTTTTTTTGTAAAACGTGGTGCACCCATAGCATGGCGTCAAAACATAAATCAGCAACATATGATTGTTTTACATTAACCCTGCTCAGGTAACCTCTAAATACAAACACNGTTGTTGTCCTTGCCCAAAATGGGTAGATTTTGTTTATTCGCTTATTCTGGACTAACTGACAGGTTGAGACGCGCGCACGGGTTTTTGTACAACTTAGCAAGTCTTCTCAAGCTCATCCAATCAGAAAAAACCAACGTGTTGATTTTGGAAAAAATTTTATATGATGAAGAACAAAAACAATTTTCCAAACAAAAATGTGGGAAGTGCTCCTAACAAATGAAGGAAGAAGTTTAGAAAAATCCAACAATTCCGCCAATAGACGTCATTATTTGTCGGTTTAATGTTTAAACAGAACCTCATTTCGAGCTTGTGGTTCTATCTGCACTAACAGTAAATTAGGTTGAGACATGAAATGTTTCTATTTTCCTTGCAAATTTCAACCACATTAATCAACCTTGCCCAAAATGGGCAAATTTTTTACGAAAATCAGGCACATAAAGTAAACTTGCCCAAAATGGGCAAATGCTTTACGAAAATTGTTGGGCAACCAGATTGATCGCTGCACTGTTATTGACTTTCATGTCTCACATACGGCCAGTGTCGTCGCCACAGGGGGGATTTGGTGAGCTAATCCCCCCCAAACAATGCACCAAAGCCCCCCAAATTGAAATATGAAAAATATAAATTAGCGGAGTTTTGTCAATTTTTACAATATCAAGGCATCAACAGGGAAACAAAAACTCACTCTAACCATAACGTCAGGTGATTTTCACTTAGGGACCACGTGGTCATCACTCCTGTCTGGGTGGAAATCACCCGGGGTTAGTATTCCAGGGGTGTCAATAATCTTTGCAGAAACCTTGAAAGTGATCAATGCTGACAAGTGCTCCCCATCGTTGGCAGTTGGCACGTGAACCTCACTTTGATGGTGGACAGGTTCCACAGGCGTTGTCTGGTCTCAAAGTTCATGCCCTCAACAAAATGCTTTGGCCTTTCACCACATGTGCACGCACAATAAGGAGCAAGCCTTTTATGGCTCAAGCCAAAGTTCTAGAAACTTCACTTGGGAAATGAGAAGCACAAGGTTCATGATGTCCTCAATAAAATGCTTTGACCTTTCACCACAAGTGCACACTGTGCAGGCCCTTTCTGTCTCCAATTTCTTTTCTCTGATGGAGAAGGCGTCATACTTTCTCCTGCCTGTTTCTCAATGAAAACCACGAGCAGAGCAGGAGCCATTCGCGCAAATTAATTTGTCTTCAGGGCTTGCACTCATGTGATCTACTTCCGTGCTGGCTTCGGTCAAAGGTTGTTGGCGTGATTAGAAATGAACCTATATGCACCAACTCCTTTTGCCCAAATTGGTCAAGGTTACCTTAGGAGCGATCTTTGTGTAGGAAGTTTGTCACACCTGAGGTAACCATGGGTCAATTTGGGCAAATTTTTGTTCCCCATCGAAATCTACAAAACTTGTGCAGATTTCGATAGGACTTCCCAAAAGAGCGTCTTAAAAAATGCAACTACTGAAAGAACCAGCTTTCTACGTGAACGTTAACTAAGTTTTAATTTAAGTAGAAGAACCATTTGCCCAAAATGGGCAGAGGTTACCTGAGCAGGATTAATCAGTGAATTGAAATATTTCGTCTGCCAATACACAATTCGCGAAGATGGTGAAAAAAGAATGTGTGATGAACAAATCAGTACTTTGGTTAGTACTACTCCTAAAGCCCATGCTCCTACACGTACGTCTGACTTAGAGGGACATTTGGGTCGTCTTCATCCTGAGATTTTGAAAATGGTACAGAAGAAAGATAATGCTTCGTGTGGAACACCAACAGCATCATATACTAAAGCTTTGAGTGCCGAAAAGAAGCCTACCACAGCAACTCTGACAAGTTTTTTTGCTAGTGATAAAGTGACTATAACAGTGACTCCAGATGGATTTAAAAAANCATTGTTGACATTATTGTTTTCACTGGCATTTTTCTGAGATTCTTTTCTCAGCCTGATGTGTTAGCACTGATTGGCCAATTGGCANGAAATGTACCAGTGTCTCTGAACAGAGATAACATAAAGAAACTAGCACTTGACTAATATGAACGTCAAACAGGAACAGCTGAAGAGCAAGCTAAGCAACACATTTGTTTACTTGAAAATGGATGGATGCATACCATGTCAATTACTTTGCCAGCGATATTGGGGCATGTAGACGAAGGAAAAAATTACACCAAAACCTATAAGAGACAACCAAGTCCAACATTCCAGCAAGTTCTTAACACAATTGGTAAACGATGTGTTGCAACCACAAGACTATGGCATTCAGAAAGACCATGTCTTATGGGTGGTCACAGGTAATTAATGCGTCCAATATGGCAAGTATGATAAAAAAACTCAATGAACGACCAAGAGAAGGGTCAAATACTAAAGACGAAAGTGCAGCAGATATTCAAGAACAATCTGGGGATAGTCGCAGCAATTAATGAATTGTATGTGGTGACTTGACTGACTTGACTCTAATTAATTTTTATGATTAGCAAATATTATTTAATATAAATTGATTAAACCAAAGCCTTAACTCATGCATCAAGCGACAATAACAAATTGCTTATTTCTAAAATAACTTTAGGTCGCTTCGTTGCCATCGTTGACGTTGCCATGACAAACTTCATCCACGATATGTTAAGGATTCGGAGTCGTTAATTTTGGAAAGGGCGGAGTGGGATTCGAAAAAATTTGGAAGGTAGGTGTCGGTGTTGGAGTCGGACATTTTATCTCCGACTCTGCAACCATGCTGGAATGCGTGGCGTTACTTGTAGAATTAAGAAAAATGCTAACTACCACAGCATCTTACTTTCTAGTCAGAATGGTCAAAGCCGGTCTGTAGTAGTGCAGCGATCTGAAACGAACTAAGCTAAAATCAGTAGGTAGCCTGCATAATATCTATAGCTTTTGTAGATGAATAATCATGCCGTTAACAGCGAGTATGATTCAGATATGATACCATTGCAGACCTAACCGTGAAATGCACGGCACGCTATTGTGAATCTGGATTTTTATTAGAAACCATTTGGCTGACTAGAGAGGTTTTCATCTGTGGAAACAAAATTTTATGTTTTCAGCACGGTCACCAGTCACGGTCACATGTTTTCAGCACAGCACAGTCACCAGTCATATTTTTTCCTAAATTGTGCCTTACCTCTGCTTATTATGAGTGCAAAAGAGAAGAAATCAGACGTTTTTTGCTATTTTAAAAACGCCAAAGGTAACCTTGTGCTAGAAGTCATACTATTTCTTCGAACAAAATGCTTTTAACACATCTTGGCATTTATGTTGATGCAAATGTGTGCACGTTAGAAAGAACACATGACAATTCATCGACTGTGTTTCGCGCTCTTTGCATGGTTTGCCCAGGCACAGCTATTAGCTGCAATCGCCAAGACTGCAAAAGGCAAAGCATGGAACGAGTGCAAAACACTTAGTCGATTGGGATCAGACTGTGTCTAAACGCTTGGATACCAATGTGGTTTACCAAACAGCCGTTTTATTGATTCCGGTCGCAAGAAACAATGAAAGGTCACGAGACATTAACAGTAATACCAACGAGTGCCTTTCCAGAATTTGTTTATATTACTATTATCTTTAGTTACGTTTCTGCTCGTAACTTGTGGCACATCAAGACAATTTGAAATTTTAATGCGTGAAAACGAATAGAAGCAGGAGCTCGAGTCAGAGCCACGTTATTAAAAAAACTCTGGAGACAGATCTGCACTCATGAAAACCAAGAGCTCCGGAGCTGAAGCAGGAGCTACGTTCATGAAAAAAACGGCTCCGGAGCTGGAGCCGGATCAGAGTCATTTTTACAACGGCTCCGCAGTCCTGAAATTAAGTATCAAGCGTTTCCCCCAAGAAGGAGATAGATCTGAGACTTTGCTTTTCACCGAGGGCCAGCAGAGCACAAAGCATTAAAGACATTATCCCGGTTTAATGTAGTATTTGCACATTTTGATCATGGCAGTCACCGTCATGCTTTTACTTTGGGCCTTTTCTTGAGATGAAAGGATTTATGTTTTTCAGATCCAAATCCAATTCAAACATTATATTTCAAAACACAATGCAAATCCAAAAAACAATTCTTGTCTAAATCCACATTTCAACCACTGTTATCAGCCTAGGCCCATATGTGATCCACTTTAAAGTTTGAAAAATAAATAAATAGTTTGGATACTAAGTCAACTAATCTTGGCTCACAACATCATAGCAATTGGCACCGCTGATACTTAAAAATAACTACTTTTAGCAGCAATGCGAAGCTCTGTTAGCTCAGCAATAGCGTGTAAGATACCAAAGCAGAAGACTAATAGGTAAACTATGATGAACTGTGGGAAATTCTATTTGAGGTATGGGTATTGCAGTATCTATAACAGTGGTGAGTCAGGAAAGGGGAAAGCATCAATGAGAGCCAAACTAAATCTGTGGCTTTGGTGACATCATACATAAAAGATCAGACTTGTTTCGCTGATGATAGACAAGGCTCAACATATAAATAAACACGCTATACAATCGCGACCGATTTGAGAAACTCACCTGAAACAAACTTTCCAATACAGTAGTCTGCACTCCCAAAACTCAACCGAAATTTTCGAAAAAGTTTAAAACAATTTTATCAAATCCGATATCAATCTGGTTATGCAGAATTTTTAAAAGCCAAATCCTTCAAACTACTAGAATGCAGCAAGGTTTGAATCTAAATCCAAGTGAATGTTCATCTCTGGTCATTTTTTGGGCATGTGAAGGACGAGGTATATTTCTTGCAGCAAGTTATGGCTAGACTTGTGGAAATGACTAAGAATGAAGGAGAGACGTGAAATGGAAACTAATTTCACCAAAAATTTAGATCTAAATAACCTGGAATCAAAATTGCTAAAACAACATTGGGCACCATTTTTTATCTTATCGGGTGCCATTTGTGGGCACCATAACCTCGCAAAAAAAGACATGATATAAATGTTAATCTCATCTGGCTCCACACTGACTCGAGCTTGCAATCCAATGACTTGACACGAGAGTTCTTGTGACTCGTCTCTGACTCGAATCGACCAAGTCATCACTCGATTCTTACACGACTCAAAAATTTTTTTGATTGCTCTGTTTCGACTCTGACTTGAAGGGTTTGTGACTCTGACTCGACAAATATGACTCGGGCAGATCATTGCGGCTCTGCTGGTAAGATAATTCTAAATACTGCAATCCATCAGTTAACGGTCCTGTGAAAAACATGGATTAGATACAGAGCCAATACATTCGAACTGCTTACAAGACAAAGCCACACACAAAGACCGTGCTGAACGAACAGGCCGCTTCTGCAAATGCAAACAAAAGCTGTTGGATCCATAGGTGTAGGAAAAGGCATATTTTTGGGGGTGCGAAGGATTTTTGCCCGAATTCTCTCAAAGTTGCCCGAAAATAACTCCAAAAAAAGTTACCTCCAAAAACATGCTCTTCGTGTCATTTTATGCGTCATTCTTTCAAATTAAACATGTTTGGCGCCATTTTTGCTCAGATTTTCAGGGAGTTTGCTCAGCTTTTAAGGGCGTTTGTAAAGGCTTTCAGAGATTTTGCCAAGATTTTACAGGATTTTGCCCGGATATTAATGGATTTTGTCCGGATTTTCACCAAATCAAAACTTTTGCGGGTGCGCTTTCACCCCCTGCACCCCTGCCTCCGACACCAGTTGTTGGATCTAGGACAATAAGTTTATCTTTGCATGACAAAGATAAAAAATGATTTTGCTTCGGAGTAGCATGCGAGAGCTGCAATACACTCGCTACAAAGTGACAATACCTGTATAGTTGAATGGATCGGTGAATTGGAACGAATCGAAGCCGTTGTCGTAAGACTCACTCGTGACACCATTGCGAGTGGAACCATGGAAAGAAGTTGTCCAGCCAACACGAAATATCAAAACTTGCCCACCAGCGTCTGAAACATAAGTTCAATTTCTCGAGGAGTTTTTATTCGAAGCGCTGCTACGTACCAGCTTATATTTTTTAGTCATCGGCAGCCCCTCTGTTTGTACGAAAAGGCCATGTTCTGCAAAGAAAATATGTTCTCATGTTGGTATTGGTTTCATGGAAAAACAAGTGTGTCCAATGCTTCATAGAAACTAATGTTTTGATTACGATAATACTGTACGTCGTTAATAATTGGTTCTAAAGAAAACGTTTTGTGTTTGTTTTTAAAATTTTACGGCAATCTTTCTCAACCTGTGGGCCATCGTGAATTGTTCGAGTGGAACATAGAATTGGAAAAAGATTCGAGTGGAACATAGAATTGGAAAAAAGCAGTTATCTAGACATGTAACAGCCACAGCGTGAGAACACATTGTGTTCAGCAGCAAGATCCTCGCTGAATTGCATTCAGGAATACATTCGCAACTTTAGAATAATGTGTATTTGTTTATGCGTATGGAATAATTGCCGATGCGAACAAGGTAGGGGCCACGCAATTTTTACCAAAACTTGCTTTTTGTAATAACGTTCTACCAGGAATCTGTTGTTTAGATCAGTGGTTCTTAACCTTTTTTCTACCATTCCAGTCCACTAGGTAATTGACCTTTGTTTCAAGCCCCCTGAGCTTAATTAGGTAAATTAAACGGAACACTTTCTCATTAAAAGAACTTCCCATGTTGTAAAGTGTGTAAGCGCTGACGCACCCCGACAACTTTATTGACGCCCTGCTGGAGAGGCGTGCCCTCTCGAACCACTGGTTTAGATTATAACTTTGACACACGCTTTACTTCTTTTGAAACCTACAGGGTGAAGTCAGTGGGGTTCTACAAAATATATTTGCAAAGTTCATTTATCCCCTTAAGACAAACAGCACCTACATCTTTACTTACACGAAACAATTCCAGCATGAATAGCAGCTGCACAGACGTATGAATCCATGGTATAGACATCTGTTCCCCACAGTTCATTTGCTATTGGCTCACAGCCAGCAGGGCAGTTAACAACAAACTGCCAAAATGTTTCAGAGTCGGCTCGCTTCCTGCAATCACCATCTGCAACAAATGACTTCACGTAACGAGAAATGAAACTCACGTCACCGACAATGCCACTCAGTCATTGCAGTTTTTAAAAAAAGACACAGGAATTTAAAAAAGACACAAAAATTTGCGTCGAAATTCACTTGTTGCTTATTCTGTATTTGCAATTTTGAAGCTGTATGAGATACATGCAAAGTGTTTTGTCAAACATGCAAAAATAAATATCCACTTGTTCTCTGTTTCGTAACTTATCCAAAACGATATTAATATTTTGGTCTATTTTGCATTTTTGTTTTGGTTAAACTGGATTGTTTTGTGATAGAAGAAATTTATTATTAAAATTGTTTGCTATCTGCAATTAAAGAAGGGCCTTCTCTGGAGTGGTTGAGAACAGGGGCTATCAACCTGAGACATATGTACTCCTAGGGGTCCATTTGCCATCTGAAGGGGTGCATTTGATGTTAGCATTAGAAGGGGAAAATAATTTTAGATATTTTTTCCAAGCATCTGTACATATATTATTGAAAATTAATTTCAAAATCCATCATATGTTTATTGCTAAGTATATCCATGATTAGTCATGACACAGTATTTTGTCACAAGAAATTTTAGGGGTACATGCTCATCTTTCAAAATGCTGAAGGTGTAAATGGTTAGAGGAATGTTNAAAATCCCTGGTTTAGTGGTGGTTTCTCTAATTATTGAAGCAAATGCTTTATTTGGGTAATGCATNAAAATTATATGTGCTTGTTTCTGATGAGACTACAGTTGCACCAGTGGCAACAAGGTCACAGGTCACAGCGTTGAANAATTCAATGATGAACCTTTGGCAACTTATGAATGGACCAGGTTTAACAAGCGGTCACTAAATCACTCGTAAACCTGAAAACTAAACAAAGCGTATTGTGACAACACAACCGTTCTTGAACAGTTTACTTTTTACTACGCAACTGAAGGTGCTGAAGATGAAACAAATCTACACATTGTTCTGTTCATTTGGCCTAGTCTACATTGTCTATTCTTGATTATTGAATGTAATCAATAGTTCAAAAATGAACAATTAAACTATTCAAGAATGTTCAAGGACGCCGGAAAAGATTCAAGGACAACAAGATATTTTTCAAGGAGCAAGGACATAACGAGTTTTGATAGCAAATTCAAGGACAGTCCTTGGCGCTCAAGGACGTCTGGCAACCAGTGGGGTAACTGACGGAGGGAGCAGGGGTGCGCCCCCCCTGACAGGAAAAATGCAAAATATGGGCCCCCTGTTAGCTTGCATTTCAGTAATTAGTATTCTTTTGATTTTAATCGGTTTTTGTTTTTGGTGTTTTTCAAAAATTTTTCGAAGTGTTTTTCGGTGATTTCTGCTGTTAGTACAGACCAATCCAGTTAATCGCATAACCAATTTTCCAAGATTTTTGTATATACTTAACCGGAATATGCGATCATCCGTATCAGACACATGTCGGGCAAGTTTGCCGACTAGCGACACAGGGACCCAAAATTCAGCCCCGTGGCCACTTTGTGGGCTTAGCAACCCCCAAAAAAACTTCAACCCTCGAATTGAAATGTGAAACACTAGAAATCAGTGTAGTTTTTATCAATTTGTGTTCTGTTTTGTCCTGTAATTTATAGACAGAGCAGTACCTGTCGCTGTTACCTAGAATAACATCGCCATATCATTTTTGGTACATTTGTGAGGTAGTAAACGTATGAGGCTTGAGCGTAAAGGATCACCATTCATTGCTTGGAGTGTTGAGCGTGAAGCTAGCCTGTGTGCCTAGTTGTATGCGTCCAAATGTCTGGCTTTCATCTGATCAATATATCTGTGCAGTGATTGTTGTGTATTGTGACTGCCTCAGGGTAGTCGTCTCGTAGTTTATAGTCTATTGCATAGAAGAAAGATACCTTTGGTGCTTATCACCGAAGTTACAAATTTTGCACAGTCTGCTGTTCAGACAGCAAGATGGTGTAGTTAGAATTAGCAATCACTGCTAAGCTTGTCCCAACCCAGTAGTGCAGTCAGTGGGTTATGGACGTTAACCATGTTGCTTCCACGTAGATCACTTGATCTATATTTCTTAACATTTATAGCCTATTTGAGATACAAAATGTTATTAATCTAAACATGTGCCATGCACCAGGAGATTAACAAGCTTAGACATCAGAAAGGTTTATACATGCGCATTTCGGCCAGTTAAAAGCACGATGCGCATGCTTTTAAAGCAAAAGTCACTAAGCGCGAATGCAGGGATTCCCAACCTGTGGTACGCGTACCACTAGTGCTACGCGAAAGTCTTCCAGGTGTTGCGCGAGTAACTTCCATTTTTTCACAAAAACCTGGTTTCACAACTTTCTAGTTCACGTATCAGGCTTTGTTTCTAAATAAATAAATTTTGCTGTAGCCGCTATTCCTATTGTTTCGTAACATTATGACTTTCGACGCGCTGTTAGCAAAATTACGCCACACATCGACGACTTGATGGAAGGTAAAGAAAAATAAAATTCTCATTAAATTTAGTTGTGGTCTTTTATTGTTTTAATATGTGGTTTTCTTCGAAATAAACTAAGATTCGATCAAATTAGTTGTTCTGGAAGAAGTGGTACGCGTTGACAGTACGAGGTGTCCAAGTGGTACGAGATCGTGAAAACATTGGGAAATCCTGCGCTAATGAAAGAAAACGTTCATTGCGGCGCACTGCTTTGATCGGCCTCAGGTTTGTTCCTTCGGTAACAGTGTTTTCATAACTGAACGATAGAATTCATTCTGTTTTGCTGCAAAATTTTGTTAATACAGTGTTTACATTTCATTACTACTGTACATCTCTAAATAATCGTCGTTAATTAAATGACCATGATTAAGACCCAATTCTTTTGTTAAGCTCTATTCTCAAGACAAGTCTTGATGAAGTTTATCCTAACGTATTTATTGCACTTCGATTTATGCTAAACTGCCCCAATGCTGTTGCTAGTGCTGGAAGGAGTTTCAGCAAACTGAACCGGATCAAAACCTTCCACAGGTCTCATATGACAAATAGCAGACTATCCTCATTAGCCATTTTGTCAATTGA
>JGI24021J15306_10003481_pt1 | contig 17767 bp, 8 predicted proteins | sample Ectturendosymbi1_FD_15306 | JGI IMG/M metagenome (IMG submission 15306)
ATTGGCAACATATATTTCTACTTTTCATTTTTTGAAACAGTTTTGCGAGAGTGCCTAACTTTCTTGTTTTTTCACCGCTCGTGTTGTTTTGGCNGTTGATTTTTCTNAATTTTGACTTAATTGTAGAAAGTGCTGGAAAAATGGATATTAGGCAGTNTATNAAAAGAAAAAGCATTTCTGAAAGCCGANGTGTAGAAAGCATTTCAGACAAAAGATTGAAAATTGAGGTTCAACCAGCACAGNCTAATGGGATAGTAAGGTTAAAGCGTTTTGTGAACGTCTATTAGCATTGCATCGTCAACAACCTGAAGAGGATAAGCAAAATTGCAACGTTGCCCTCCTGGAAAAAATTCTGCGGACGCCCATGGATGCACTGATTTCGATCTGATTCTTGGGTCATGATGCGTGGTGCTGTTTGGTTTAATTCTTTCAAACCACGCAGAAACGATAAATGCATATTTTGACAGTTTCCTTAATCTACGGCAGATACTAGACGCAGTAATCAAAAAGCTACATGTTTGACGCACGGTGAACAGCCTAACACCATGAAAAAGCAGCAAAGGAGTGTTTTGGCATTCAAGCGCGAGGCCCCGGTTTGCCCAATGCGCGTGGCATTTGCCCGGTTTGCCGAATGGTTAATCCGGCCCTGGGTTTAGGTAATGTATATTACTGGGGACGCATGCAGCGTACCAGAAGGATTTTATTTTTTAAAAATTAGGGTTCGCTTCAAAAACCTTTGGGAAACACCGCGTTAAAACGATAAACGTTTCCAAACATAAAACTCCATCGATTTTTTTATAAGTTGAAGATATTTCCATTTTCTATCGGATATTCACAGCACATTAAAGGCCACTTGTGAGAGAATTAAAGATAGGATTGTCAACAGCAAATAGATAGTTCAAAGCAGCAGCATGAAGCAGAGACAGGAGTACAATTATATTCGCAGGTGAAAGGTTGGGCAAAGTGTTTCAAAAGGTTTTCGAATTTGGAAATATTTGCCAAAATTTGAACAAAATGTGATGACGACCGTTTGTTTCTAGTTATGCTCAGGTATTCTGGAAAATATTAGGCGAAAATGATCTAATAATACAATAAGTGCTTTAGACAAGAACAATTCGCCGTGCTTTCGACAAGTTAGCCACGATCGAAATGAGTGTGCAACTATAAGTACATTTAATTCATCTAACCTTATCTTGACAACTGTACAAAAATTATGGTGTAGACTTCGTTTAAAGTATGTAAAGGGTGAGGGCCTATTTCAAACGTCCCAGCAATTCTATTTCACGAAATACAGTAAGTGTTGTTTTCACAGATGTTCTAAATCACTTGCGCATGTTTTGAAATTAGCAAAAAGGAAGAAGCAATGTCTGGCATGAGTAAACTGCGCCAGGCAGTCTAACTTCCCGGAATTTCTATTTCATAATTTACGACCACCCTCTGCCTTTGTGACGGGTGCCATATGCTTTGTGAAGATGCGAGAGCCAACTCCTGACCAGTGCACCAGACACGAGGACTGAAGCTCCACGGTCTGCTTCACCCCATCGTATGAAGTACTGCTTAATTGTGTCTGTTTCTTAGCGAATTGTTTAATAGAAACTGCAACTTTCAAAAGCAAAGACATGAAAACTGCTGGAAATTTTTTTGTCTGCTTTTATTTGAAAAAAGCTTTATTTCATACAAGGTATGGTAGGAAAATTGCTTTACCGCTTTTAGTTTCATTTAAATGCAAGTACTTTTGGCCATAAACGCCACGCGCAGCATTGATGTTGGTACATTTCCAACTTTACTTTCCTTCCGACAGTGACTAACCACTGCGTATTTTATGTCTTATCATCCAACTGCATAAGAAACTTTACTGTTACCTGCAAAACGTCTTAACACGTTTCTATGCCCATGTGTGTATATATCGAAGCGAAGTAGGCCCCTAGTTTATAAAAATGCTTACCTATTCTGTCGTTATTTTTAATGGGGACCACTCCTGACGCTTCGTCCCCTACCGCAACATCCTGGTGACAAATTTCCGTGAAGTCAACTCACGGCAGGATGACTCGTTTCTCAAGCGACAGCTTTTGCAGCAAATTTGCTGGCTTCTCGATGATTGCGCAAACACTCATTATATAAGGTCATCCGGCGTTGCTAACAAAACTTGAACACGCAACGCAACCTATTGATGAAAGCTTTGCAAGGCTTAGTTGGCTTCATTTTAAGCATATGTTGACTTTATCTACAAGCAGATTCTACAAAACCTTCAGTCAGAACCACGGATGCCTGATTCGGTTTACCGTCTACTACAGGCCCCTTTCCACTCTTAGAAGTTCATCTTTAGTATGGATAACTGACCGAATGTCCCCAGATCAATCAAACTTTCAACATCCAATCGCAAGTTATTTCAGGTGAACCTCCCTGCGGCAGCACGAGACTACAGCAATACGTTCTTTTTATTGGATGGTGCCTCGTGTTTTCAAGTGAAGTAAGTGTGCAAGCTCCCGTAAACCAATGAACTGTGATGGAGAACGCGTGTACACTTTTTGGTGACATGCGCTTCTACAGCGCTACGTAAGGTGGCGTAGGATGGAGCTTCCCGTGAAAGTTCTTAGTCTGAAAAAATGTTTGGTATTACGTATCGTCAACAACATGCACACATTTAGCTTCTACGGCGTGCTAGAATAGAGTATCTGAAATGAACAACCAACCAACCTTATCACCAAAAAAGACAAACAAACCACTATTTATTAAGATTGTCTTTTTATTACTACTATTATTTTGAAAATAAAAGACGAACGGCGTTTAACTATAAGCACAAGTGCCCCGATTAGCGTACAACAGCAATAGGGATGTGACAGCACAGTAAACAGCACAACACCAGTATACGAGCATTTACTTCACAGTGAAGAATGGTACGCACTGCGGTGGACTAACAAGCGAACGGACCGGCAATATTGGCGATAAAGGTTGACATTCAACCGCGCAAGCGAATGCCAGTAACACGTTAAATTACCCGGCAATTCATGCGCCACGACGCCGATTACAAAATCGCGCTCTATTAACAGCGCTCCAAAGCCAATCGACAAAAACCGGCGATGCGAAAGCGCGAACAGTTGCGGTTTGCTGGATAACAAAAAACAGCACACGGCCGAAAGCAAAATTAATTCGGCTGTGTTTGCGATAGCACCGCTGTAACATTTCGTCGCGCGCTTCAGCGGAAATACGATAACAGTGCACGGCTCAGCACATCCCGCTGGCGCAGGCCGCAAACACGTTTCGCCCGCGCGGCGACGCACGGGTTTCGCACGAGCAACATCGCTTCGCCACAGTACGTTGCAAGAGTTGCCGGAAGTCGCGGCGCTGCCACCACCGCTTCGTTCGTTCGTTGTGGCAGCGAACGAAACATCCGACTCGTTTTAGCGGAACAGCTAATAAAGACGGTAGTACGCTCGGGCTTGCGTGAACTCGCCGACACACAAACGACGGCAACACAGCAAGGACGGGGGCAGCAACAAGCGAGGTGCACTGAAGGCGCAGGCGAAAAGCACAAAGACGTCGTACCGAAATTTTCGAGCAAAGTCCGGCTCTCGAGTAATACAATACCCGCTTTCAAGCCGAGACGCTCCAAACAGTGGATTTACATAGGGAAAAACGTGAAAAAAGATATCGCGAGCTTTTTATCTGAAAAGAAAACACCATATGATTAATTCGACCAATTAGCTGTTGGTCATGAATGACACCGGGAAAACAGAATCTCTCGTTTTTACAGCAAACTGTCTTTGGAAATCGCTAGAAAGTAATCTTTCAGCAAGGGTGGCACACGGCTGTTGCCATACCAGAACAGCACTAGCATTGTTATAAAGATGACATATGAAATGACGTTGACCAGACTGGTGTTTTAAAACGGACAACGAGTACAAATTACAACAACAAACTGTCACCGCGAACGGCCCGTCACCACCAACTCTCAATATCTACTAAACAACAAGAAGTGTGCTAAAGAAGCGCAGTTCCCTAAAAATAGCCACTTTCATGTGTGCGTCCATCTAAATTTGCAAGATAACAAGTTGTGCCAAGGTTGTGTGAGTTGCCAAATATCTGCTGTTTGTTTATGGCAGAAGTTCGGAACTTTATTGCGCCCCACGGCTTAAAAACTCAAATTTCCCACACACACCCCTTTTTAGTAGTTTCTACACCAAGGCAGAAATTATTAAAAAAACACACAAACCAATTGTAGGAGCAAGCACACGACACGCAAAAATTGCTGATAACTGGCGGTAAGTTCACATTCGCAATGTGCCCGATCTGTTGCCTTCAACCCAATCAGGCTACCCGTATCGGCCGCTTAGCGACCTCGCGCCCTTGACTGGGAAGGCCTCGTTATACGAACATTGCTTGCAGTGACAGCTGTCGAGGTGACAGTTTTGCGGAACAGTATTTCATAGAATAAAGTTTAGGAGCCGCATATAAGAGAACAATGCTTTGTTTACACAGAGCCTGANAGCCGCCTCCTGACTTGGGCCNCGCACTGCTGCTTCCCATTAAATATTAGCCACGTGTGTCGCATCTTTGACAGGTGTTCAACGNCATCATTTTCCTGTCTGATCATCAGCTTTCTGCTGCACCCTGACCGATCCGTGGAGAAATTAATGATTGAAACAAATGCATTGCCAGTCACATCTTATTTCAGGCTCACAGGTAGTGGAAATTCGGCCAAACATGCTCGATGTAAGCGAGCTCGGCGGCGTCGATCGCAAAACATTCCTGCACATACGCAGGTTGCAGCAGAAGCGCAACGGCGGTGCACTCGTCAGCAAGACGCAAAATCATTCATTCATCATCACTTCTGGGAAAACGGTCACAGCATCAGAAATACCGCGATTTCCGTTTCCTTGCAGCCTGCACGCACGCAACGCATCACGACCGCTCCCGTGCATGGAGAGACTAGAGCCTTGCTTGTCCCGTGCCAATTCAGTAATGCTGCATCAAAACGAAACGTTGGGCCAGGCTGGATGGGCTACGCTGCAAGACCCATAGAGCACGCTACATGGCAAACATCCCACCCCACGGCAAAGTAATATTCAATGCGCATTCACTTGCCACAGCTTCACCACGCAATGTGCAGTGACAAGAATAACGGCTGCATCCTGCAGCGTCAATTCACCACCTTTTATGAAGACAGAGTAGAAAACTCGCGGCAGACTTCACACTCGGCAAACCATAGTGTTCCAACTGACACGTTCAATTCGAAAAACACTACCTGGGCGTAAAATTATGACGCCGGAAACTTAAATGCAAGAATCAAAAGCACTCGGTACTGTTTTGCAGTGAGCAGTACACGAGGAGCACGTATGAAAAGCTCGTGAGGACAGTGGGTGTTCGCAGCTCGCTACAAAAGTAGCAACGTTGTCGTTAAGAAAACTCTAGGAAATTAAATGTGTCGGTGTGCAAATCTATCAGGGCAACAAACCAGGTTTCCAACTGTCTCGAACCTACGCCGGTTTGCAACGAATTATTAGCAACGACAACCATCATTTGCTAGCCATTGCAACGGACATCAGCGCGATGCTTTACGGAACTATCTGGAATTCTTATCTGAAAGTTTAGGTGAATTCGCATTGGCTAAAACAAATCGCATGTTAATGACAAGAACTTTTATGCTTACTTTTTAAAAGTTTTTTTTAAATACGAAATGTTACACTCTGTTTTAAATGATAACAAAGCTACGTTTTAAAGTGAAAAACAAACAATTACGCATTTGTATTAACACGATTACATAGTTTCACAGGTCATCAGCTTACGGTTGACACGAACCCCTTCACAGGAAATGTGTCAGGATTATCTTTATATTCTATCGTCACCAATGTGCTTTACCAGATCCACCGCGAAAGCAGAGAAACGACTCCAAACACAAACTGATCAATTCAAGTATTGCGTAGTATAACGCACTGCGAGGATATTCTGTGAATAAACAATTTCAGACAATCAAATTCCACCAAAAATATCACTACGAATCTACGATTAGCAGAAAGGTACCATTTTTTTTACCAGAAACGATGAGTGAAGTTTATTATTATTAGCCTTCGTTTTTGATAATAAGTAGCCTTCGTTTTTGACAATGCTGCCAGATCAACCAACGAATAAGCAACAACGATCTCGAACTCGTCCGCCTTTTGCAACGCATTTCATCTCAGTATTATTCTTCAAATCAAACTATTTCACCTAGCCCCAGTCCAGCATCTACGTTACAAGGCCAAAACAACAAGCACTGCACACACTGTAGGAACTAATTACTTTGGAAATGACTCTATCTCTATATTCAACGACATTTCTGTGAAAGACACTGCTTTCTCAGAGTATATGCAACGCCAAAATATGATAATGCATTTGAGGAAAATCATGAGGAACTATTGTGAACAAAATGATTTTCGTAAAACACTTAACTTGCTACAGAATTTAAAACGCAAAGCGGGCAAAAATAATTAACTGCCTTGCCATGCACACCACTAGCGACCGCACCAGACTCACACACTCCAAACAACTTCAAAAAAATCAGTTGCCAAATTTTACTTCGCTTGAAACTTCTGAGGCCTTAGAAATGCTCAGTTTAATATAAAAAAAAGTGAATCAACTCAGTCACAAGTTTTCAGCGCACAAGAACTCCACCAAGCCTTGATGTATCTTGAAAACTGCCAAAAATGAGCCAGGCACGTATTTTCGCTACGTTTAGCAAGCAAACATTTAATAACGCTCAACCTTCGATCCTTAATATCAAACATTTTACCGGAATGCTCAATAGGGTTAGCAAGCGCTCCAAGCATTATCTGTCAGACATCATGCCACGCTGACTGGTAAACGCGCTGCATTAACGAATGCTAACACAACACTTCTCAGCCTATATGTGATAAACACTGTACTCGCACACATTCGACCATAAAAATGTATCTGAAGGAGAGAAAAAAAGACCCAAGTAGGGCAAGCAGCTATAATCCCACAGCCACCGACAAGCTTTTTTCTTTGCGATTCACTTGCAAGCTGCACTAATAGAAGATCGCCGACAGATCTAACGTGATCATGCAACGCTAAAGTCGTTGCGTGGCTCGATGCGATGGATGGAGCTTTCCTGGCATTGTCGTGAAGAGTGGAACCTAGTCAAGGAGGCGACGAGAGCAAAGTGATGATCAGGATGAGCAAACGTCGCAAAACAATGACAACCTGCAAGCGGGGTGATGCTTACGCTGCACGAAAAAAACAAAACTTTTGCGTGCAAATAAAAAAATTCACATGCGAACACTAATCAACACTGATTATTACAGGAACTTGAATAAATGACCACAACAATAAAAACGAAGCACAATCACTGCAAAGCGAACAACAACTACCAGTTTCACCGCCGCTACAACTACGCTACGCCTCTTGCACATTAGTTGCATATACATCAATACCTATTCACTGAAAAACATTTGCTGTATCTTCAACGAAACTAACCAGACTGTTCGCACACAAGCGGATAATCATGCGCAACCAACCGCGTCGACAGCGGCGCGGGAGTCTCTGCGGCGCTTGGGCACGAGGCCCAGTGGAGTGTTTCAACCGTAAAAGCAGTTCGCTTGTTTCATTTTTTTACAACAAGAAATAACACTTAGTAGTGCCTCAAACGCAGTGCCTCGGGCAAGTGTCCCCCACACCCTCTCGTGACGCCACTGCATTCAAACAAGGGCACGTCGTATGGCTTTTCAGCGCTTGTGCGTATTACCCCAGACGCCAGTAGTGTTGAATCAAGAAAAAATTTCATTTGACATAAATATCATGCACAAACCACCTGATACAAGTTCGAAATTATCAAAAACTTGGGCAACCGCCAAGTGTCCGTAAAAATAAACCACCACCGGCCAGCAGTGCATTAAGTCTAACAGTCCGCTTGTCTCGGCTGGTGGCAAAATTGGAGGAAATGGAATTTTAATAGCAAATAGCTCAAATATGTTAGTCAACACTGCACGAAACGCAAGCTGCGTCTTCATTTGTTGCAAGAAACAACAACACCATCGTGGACTTCCATGCGGATAAGTGTCCGCCTGTTGGTGGGTTATCCGACAACATACTAGTGTATCACAAATTCTCATTATCCTCATGGAAGTGTTTACTTCTCGCCTCAACGCTTTGGTGATTTAGGCGTTGGTTCATTTTCTTCATCTTTACCTACAAAAAGGAAATATATTTATGTCAGCATTATGAACACCCAGTAGGTTGAGACTTGAAAAAAAATTCAACTAAAGCAACGAAGTTTCTGAATAATGCAAGTCAACAAAAACAATGTGTGGTTTAACGCAAAATCACGTGAAGCCAAATGAAAAAATGTTTTCGACGAAGCTAATTCAACTGGAAAACAGAGTTAAGCAGAACTGGCAAGTACAGAACTTACACGGTTAAATTCGCCAACACCCTAACAATTTTAACAGCGCTTAACAAAGTCATGAAGTTTACCATACCAATGAATTATTTTTAATGCAATTCAAGGAAGCTGTATCAACACAAACTCATCAATTCTTCACAAGCACTTCACAACGTTGGGAATAAGGTCACCGAATCGCATGAAGTAGGAAAAAATACCGGAAGGGAACTCTCACTAAATTAGTCGATTTGCAGTTTTCATCTGGATCTGGAAAGACGACAGGAAACAAAAGGGCCGACTTGCGCATGCGTTGGCACAAATCCAACAAAAGAGATTTTGGAAATATCTCACATCACACTTTTGTCAACGTTTTTTGAGCAAGAATTCTTCACATTTCCGGAGAATAAAACAATAAGCAATGAAACCTTTGCATAAGGAGGGAACCTCTAACAAACCCAAAATTTAAGCTGAGGGAAATTGCTCAGGACAAAAACGCTATCATCTGGGTGGGCTTGTTTAACCGTGCCCAGTCCATTCACGACGTCACAGCGTCGGTACGCCACTTTCAAAGCGTGGTCAAACAAACAGTCAGGTTGCCATCATGACAGACATTTAAATTGTGTAGCTTGGCAACACGTGTCTTGCTGAAAGCGTAGTAAACTCAATGGAGCGTGCTGCTATGTAACCGGCAATCCGCTCAGGCAGGCAGAACACCACAACTAAGCGATCAATTCGCAGATGCTTGACCTGACGAAAACCTGGCTCCAGTTCGTTGCGGTAAAACGCTGCAGCAATACTTTATGACAACCCATTTGCACGGAACAGATAGACTTCAGTTGAGGTGTTCGGTTGATACTTTAGCATGAAAGATCGATCAAGCCAATACGGCTTTAAAATGTCATAATGTGATGAGCTTGACAAAAAACGATTCAAACAAAACCATGCCATGCGAACTCTACACACATACTAACGGAATTTCGCAGGAAAATTCTTGTTGTAACAGTTGACTCAGCGACCTCTGTTGAACACGAAGTACCGTTGTTCAAAGAAAAAATAGTGCAACAGTGCTATTAGCATATATCTATTGAAGTATAGGAAAGAAGCATATATGCAAAGCAGAAGCGTCAGAAAAGGTATTTTGATTTTTGCATGTACAATTCCTACATTTGAGAAAGGCATAAACATACCTTCCACAGAAGATCGGTTTCTTTTTAGTCCAGCAGTTGATGTAGATTCTGCACTGCAGGTAGACAAGGGTGAACTAGCTGGGTTTGATGTATCACTGCAGCTGCTTCCAGGTAAATTAGAAGACACACTGTCTAAATCAGTGGGAGCACTGCCTTCATCATGAGGAACATGCAGTAATGGAGTGGGGAAGTTAAGAGGTACAGGATTACTCCACTCATATTGTCCTGACAGTCGGGTGTCAGTGTCAGGATCAAAATTCCACCGTTCCTGAAAACGCTTGCTTTCTCTTTTCTGCAACTCGTCAACTTCTTTTGCCAAGTCCTCATCTACCAAGTTTTCATCTCTTCCAAACAAGTTTTTCCTGACAGATTGAGAACTGGGAATTTTTTGAAAGCCCCTTCCTTTTCCTGGAGGCTGATTTTCTGTCATTGTTATTCTTCATTTATCAATGCACAGCTCATCTGACTCCATTATGCAATCTTTTCAGTGTACCACATACTTTAAACAAAAGCCAAAACAAGCAAATTTGAATAATAATATTGTGTTGTTTAGAGACGCTGTAAAGTAACAGGAGCAATTACTTAGAATTGACTATTTTATTGAACTTTTGATGCACATTGAGCTTGTGTTGGTCCTACACAAGCTGACATACAGAGCAGTTTTTATCTTATCAGAAGTAAAAGCTCATTCTTCTTCAAATCTAAAGGAGTCTTCTTAAAAGTATTTAAGGATATTTATTATCACCTACTACGAATTAATAGAAACGCCATGAAGCACAGCTACTTTGGATATTAAGAAAAACAAAAAGCTCTTTACCTTTGCACTTTTTTAGAAGCATTTTAAGCTTTTCTTTGCAAAATTTCTAGCATGGTAAGAGTCTGCTTTTAGAACACTAAATAAACTTTTTAAATACTCTTTTTATCCAATGTCATTTAAGGCATGTTCTAACAAAATTAAATGAACTTGCTCCCTAAAAAACAGTGCCGACAGTTTAATAACAAAATATGCTTGTTTGAACCCAAAACTCAACAACCAGACTAGCAATTTTGTGACAGACTATATTTCCCTTATAAAAACCCTGAAAAAATTACTTTTCATAAACATTTAGTTTTTGTCTGAGCATGTTGTGCATATGGCTTGTATGTTGGTGAGAAACTCAATCAAATTAAACAGAAATTTTCTGCAAGCACATTACAATGCTATCAAAAGTTTTAGTCTATCTTTTACAACCAGAAATGAATGTTTGTAAACTCAGTTTATCTGCTGCTTACATTGATGGCAGAAATCAGCTAAATAAAAATACTATCACAACAAACTGCAAAAAAACTGGATGTATTTCAAGAACTAAAATTATTTTGTCTTGTCACAGCTTCCTGAATTTTAAATGAGCTGCAAAATCAAAGTCTACTTGGCATACCAAAAAAATAATATACTGTACCAGCAAGTCATTACGTTTTCATAGTACCAACTTGACTAACGTTCATTCAATCAAAACATTTTTCTGTTATATTTTAGTAAAAGTGAACTTCAAACATCAGAAACAAAATAATTTACTATTATCTCTATTCATACAACATGCTCTTTCATTTTAAAGTTCTTTGAACAGTGAGAAATAAGATAACATTTGCTACCAATAGTTTTATACTGAATTGTTGTTGACCTGGCATGAGTCTGGATCATTTTTTATGTATATTTATATGCTGATGCTTTGAATGCATTTTAGATCAGTTCTGGCTGTCTATACAGGCACCTAGCACTTGCATATACTATAAGTGTTCAAGTAAGTACTCTTCATGATGGGTGTAAGCAAGGAATCGATCAGCAAATTTTCAATCGGAAATCTATTTCACACAAGATTATGCATCCTCAGTCCTTATTCAAGAAGATGATTATATATATATATGGATACTATGGATCAAAACTAATTTTGCTGTGAAAATAGCTGGTACCTGATTTTTGTATGAGCATCTTCTTTGAGTAAACTGTGATATAATATGCTAATCACTATGCTTGATCATAGCCACAGTCTCACTACAAAGGTTAACACTTCACCTGATTAACATCTTAAGCAGACTGCAAACTGTGATGATCATAAACAAAACAAAATGTGTAATGTAGATTTAAGAACAGTTTTGTTGCTTCTGCATATGAAAAAATGGCCACTACATTTACATCAGCTTGTCACACCTTTCAAACTCAAAGCACGCATTGCTCAAAAAGATTGATAGGGGTCAGTATTTGAATCAACAGCAAGATATACTTAAAATATTTACTTGTCCCAAGCATTTTCACGTTATACATTTGCTTAAGCACTAACTTTCATTTGAGTGAACAGTACCTCATTTATGGAATAAAAAATTAATTGACAATTAGAATACTGAAGACTCCTTGGCAGAAAAAACATAACATAGTGTGAGAAAGGTAGATTTAATCTTAACAACATTTTCAATAGGGCAAAATTGTTAGAATGTACACCACGCAACTATGAAGACATGGAAATAATCACAATAAGTTTATCAACTTACTTTAGAATAAATTTAATACTATTTTTTTGCAAATCATTTAATTTTTTATAAACTTAAATTACCTTTGACCTTGCAATTGCATTCAGGTGTATGATAAAAATAATGTTAGATGGAAAAGTAATCTGGGTAAACTTGGGAAAAACCATAACCATACTTCTACTTCCACAATATGTTTGCAACAAAGAAAAAAACATGATGTAACATATAGTTTTAAGAAAAGACAAATATTATAGGTTGTAATAAAGTGCATTTCATGAGTTAACTTCAATTTTTGAACTTTGACAATAATCCTAACCAAAAACTCACAAGTATCTGATCCAACACAATGTATGATATATACCATCAAAGATCACAAGGTCTGTTGTTTGTGATGNCACCACTTTTTGTTCTGGATATNTCTAAAAATACCTAAGTTAAGGTATCATGTTTGCTTTCAAATGCAAAATAATTAACAACTGATAAGGATGGTTCATGCTGAGATTATTTGGTTAATGCAACCAACTGATGCATGAATACTTGCAAAATACACTACGGGGTAACTTGATAGTTAAAAATACTATACATAATGATAGAAACTCGAATTGACCCATCAGTTTTTTCAGATTGTAATTATACATAGTATGTAGTACAAACCAACAATATATATATATATGATATATGTTCAAATGGCCCGCCCTGCTATCATGCTGCATAATTCAACTTAAAACAACAAACTCTTTAAAATAAATGTTTTCTAACGATCAGTCTGAAGTATAAAACTAGCCTAAACCAGGGGTGAAAAATGTTCTGTGCATGTCAGTAGTGTGCATAAAATTTTAGTAGTGTACACATAACTTTAAGCTTTGCCATACAGCATTCATATGCATAAAGTATAAAATGTAAAGAAAAACCTTCACGCACTAAGTTTTTGGTTGCACGACACAAGTGCATGACCGCATTTTTGCATCCCTGGCCTAAACCAATATGTACTTGTTCAAATAGTTACCAGAAAATATGTCATATAATCAACAACAAAGAACTTTAAGGCAATAAGAAATCATGATATTTTAAGACCAAATATTTAACTGAGATTGACAACATCACATCCATTTATATAACTCCTAGAACAGTGTTTCTCAACTTTTTTTTATTCCATTGCCCCTTTTTCACTCTCCACACATCGTTTTTGGCTCCCAAGCCTGATTAAGCAAACACAAGGTAGTAAATTTAAAAGAATTTTATTTAAAGAAAGTGATGTATTAAATAGCTGAACCAAGCCTTTGAATAACTGAACTAAGCAACGGTATAACAACACTATGATTATGTTCAGAATTCTTGTGATGATAATCCACACTGTAGCTGGGAACATAGACGATCCAGAGTAAAAATGTAACGGATAAATTGCTTTAGCAACAACCTCCAACGGTTATCACAGTAAATTAAAAATTGCAAGAAACTAACAAGTGATAAGTAGGCTACTGAAGTTAACTCATTGATTGATTAGTGGTTGATCATTTACGCCCCCTTTGTGTTGTTTGGCCCCCTATCGCTCCCTTGCCCCTCAAAATCATCCCCAAGAGGGCGATTTCGCTCACTTTGAGAACCATTGTCGTAGAATATGAAATAAATGCTAAAAGAGTCTGTAATGATTGAATCTTACAGTTTTACATGATACAAAAGAGCATGAAACCTTACAAGAGCAAAACACAACTTGTAGCCTTGCTCATTTTTCTGTATAAAATTGATTATTCAGAACAGGACAGGCCTTATCGGAATCCATAGCAGCGCACACACAAGATTTTTTCATGAACTTTTGCACAAACTCAAATGACGAACAAGTCCATGTTGTTTATATGCTTGAGAAAATTGCAATGTTCTTTAACACATTTGCTGCCGGCACACAAATATATCATACCCAAAAATAAGCCTAAATCGAGCAGTTTTCACATGTCTAACGAGTGCATAACTCCTTTGCCGATTGCACTACAAAGCTGTTAAAACCCTTAAGACTGGGCAAGTCTGCACAAAAATTTTTGGTTTTGTTTTTTTTGTGAATGACGACATGTGCGATACGTTTTCGGCCATTTTGGCTCATGTTACTTAACCTTGGGCCCAACGGCAATTGCTAGATGGAAATATTTTGCTGAAGTTTTCATTGGGAACTAGGCTATAATTTGAGTCTTTTGAGCCCTTGATCAACTTTCTAGTGTTTCTGGTTCAAAGGTTATGATCTAAAACAACAAATTAATTAATAATCTAATTATTGGATTAATTACAAATTTTGTAGTTTTCAGGTCATAACTTTTGAACCCAAACCGCAGCAAGTCATCCAAAGTCTTAAAAGACTCAGGTTTTAGCCTAGTTTCCAATAAAAACTGAGTGAAATACTACCATCTAGTGGTTTGGACCTAGGGCCAGATGAAATGGGCCAAAAAGGCCTAAAACTATTCCACTTATGTCACTCACAAAAAGATCCGAAACCCAAAACCACAACATTTTTTTTCATTGCAGACTTGAAGACTTACGAAGTCTTAAGATTTTGAACAACTCTTTAGCGCATTCAGCAAAGGAGTTATGCCATCGTTAAGACACATGGAAACTGCTTGAATCTTTAGGCTGAATCATACTGTCTGCGAAGGTTTTACAACCTTTCCTTTGAAGCAAGAAATACACAATGGGTCGACAGTTCTAGCTGAAATAAAAAATATTTTAAAAGCAAAGGTGATGCCAAAAAATTCGTTACTTCTCCATGCAACGTGCTAAACTATGCAGCCACTAATTTTCACCTCTATTTTGCTTCTTTTTAGAAAATTCCCAATGCTAATGATTCCCAATGCTAATTAATCCAGATGCTATTCTTAAACCCACAATGTCATTACTCCACATGCTATGTGCAATGTTTATCTTACTGAACAGACATTGTGCTTGTTTTTTCACACCTAATTGCTTTGTCATGAATGTCATACCTAAAAAATGCTTGCTTCCAACGTAATTTCTTATTAACAACAGCAGTGGTGTCTGCACTGAAAAATAAGAAAATGTAATGTTCATTCTAAACTCTTTATGCTTCCAGACAAAATTGAAATAAGTGCATATAATGAAACCAGCCAAAAGTATGCCAAAGTGGTAAAAAACACAAACCATTGATGAATCAAATAATGGGAAAAAACATACACAAGGTTCACACAAAAACAGAGTATGCAGTAGAAACATGGTAATCAAAAGTAATTACAGAAACAATATATAAAGGATGGAAGATAATACACATAAAAGAAGTACATAAAACAATACAATTGCTTTATAGTAATACCAGACACCAATGTAACACAGATGGTGGGAAAGCAATGGGTAAAGAGTTGAGGCATGCACAGATGAGCAGGTGAAGCAAGTTAAGTTTGTGAAAAAGGCGAACAACAATAAGGGTGCTGAGACAAAGAGCAATACATTTAACAACAAATTGAAAAATTGATTTTCCTAAATTGTTATTAGTGCAAAAATGATTTAATACGCAATAATACAGGTATCGAAAATAAAAAGCAATGTTTAAATACTACTGCATTGCATAGCATTCGTGCATAGTTAGTTAATCAGATTTGGAACACTTTGACTAATTCAAAAACAAAATAACAGCATTTTTAGGTATCAACAAAATAGACATTTCACACTCTTTCCACACTTAACCCAATTATGTAAACAATCAACACACTTTCCTCTTTTGTATTTACACACAGCCCTAAGCTACCATGCATTGTTATACTTTACACAGTAGCTACTAAGCTAGGTCTAACCCCAGGGCTGTACACTGACTGTACAATACAGTAGTCATCGAGTAGCCAAGTACTCAGTACTGGGGCTCTAAAATGAGTTTGAAGCTGTTTTAAAATAGCTAGTTTTTCGGTGCCTTCCCACACCTTTTTTCTAGCACTCTACATAACATCCCTGGGTCTACGTACCTATATTCTTCTTGCAACTCACATTTCAGTCGGACATTCGTTGACATTCTCTCTCACTAGTATTGGTGCAGAGCAGCGCTATGGTTACTCGCTCGTCTCGTAGCCACATTAGGTAGGGATTAGTTGTATTCATTATATCTTGCCTGATTGGTTGATTCCACTTGACTGATTTATCGCGCCTGTTTTAGTTGTGGTAACCTGGCCGTACTATGAGCTACAGTAGAAATGAATATGGATCCATCCATAGACTATCAGGGTACCGGTGTTAAGCGAAATATCTGACCTCTGCGAAATTTCTGACCTATTTTGTTTGTCATTGATTTTGATTCTCAGAGTAAAGGAATAAAGCTTGGCGATCACTTTTTTGATGTGTGCAGTGTAAATTAAAACTTTTTGGTTAGATGTCAGATACCACAACAAGCTATACTGGACTTCGTCTTCAACCTCAGTTATTTTCTTTTTCTAACCCTAACCCAAACCCTAACCCGACTAACTTACCTAAACATAAACACTAAACCTTGAGCCCTAATCATCAATTTTCTCAGGGTATTTGATATGTAGAATATTACTCTGTGCCTGCGCACATGACATGATGTCAGAAATTTCGCGTGGCACCGGTAATGGTTTATACATGCAGTTTTGTGACTCAAGTCACGATGTAACACGAATGCAGCAAGAGGAAAAACAACAACATCAAAAAGTATAAATTAATTTCATGATGATGAAAATACAAAAACATTAGAAACTTCAGTTTCAGAAAACTGATGACTGTGTTCTAAAATGTTTGATTCACAAAGGGTTGGCGAAAGAACATATGGGTCAACTGCTCAGCCAGTCTTGTTGTTACTAGCACAAATCAATTTTTACTTGAAGATTTTTTGCATTTAGTAAAAAAAGGTGCAAAATACATCGAATCAACGTCAGATAAAATATGGTAAGCAACAAAACAACAACAAAAACAGAGAGAGAAAAGCATGCCTGTGTATAGCGGGGTGTAGTGAGCAACTATGGAAGAACAGGTATAAGGGAAGAGTGGCATCAAAACAATATTACTGAAAAGTGGTAAGCATAGGAAACAAAAATCAACAGAATTTTAGCAAGATAGGAGAAAGTTTAAATTGTTTCCAAATGAATAAGGCGAGAGAGATTTTAATCGTTCGGGAATTTCAGACCAAATTTTGGGACCAATAGCAGTGTTTTTCAACCGGGGTTCCGCCGAAACATAGAAATAAAACATAGATGCGACATTTCCACTCATCTGGTTTATTACAGAAAGTAGCAGGCCCGTAACCATGGGGGACGCAAGGGGGCGAAGTCCCCCTAGAAAACTTTTGCCCCTCCTGAAAAAATGTGTTGGACATAATTTAAAACTATTGGACATAGTTCAAAAAATTGGACCTCTCTCAGAAAACTCTTCGTCCCTCCTGGTGTCCCATGCTGGGCACGGGCCTGGAAAGTAGGATAGACACTTGGATTACTACTACATAGGTTCGCAAACATTTGCAAAAGGTTTCGCTGCAGCAAAAAGGTTGGAAAACACTGCTTTAAAAAAAACTGACCCAGAGATGTTTTCATTCTGGGTAAATGATATTGCTGCAAAGAGGCAAGACTTGTTTTATATGTAGTTTGATCCAACATCAAAAAAGCAGGGACCCCGGAAAGTGGGTGCATGATGGGGGCACCGCTCCCACGCCTTTTGAAAGGGGGGGGGGAAACGCCGGGGCACAGTTGCTCTTACATAACAG
>JGI24021J15306_10003482_pt1 | contig 17766 bp, 12 predicted proteins | sample Ectturendosymbi1_FD_15306 | JGI IMG/M metagenome (IMG submission 15306)
GTTACAGTCAGTAACTTCAACGTGCCGGTCGGATTTTTCGGCAGATCAATCGTGACGTAACATTAGTTGCTTGTATGTGGAACTGAATACACCGAAGGTTTGTCCCGGTATTTATGGAACAGAAAGTCCGAATCCTCCAATACGACCAACAACGCTGTCTGTACCTTTAAAATTTTATTTGGTCTAAATCAGGCAACAGAACTCGTATAAAACACAGAGATGGGATACAAAGTCGAAGCGCTACGGAAAATAGTGAGATCGCTTGCAGTAATTCCAGCGTGCGTGCTTGTACTGTGGTCAGTGAGTGAGAACGTGGAAATGCGTGTCTGTTGACGAAACCAGGCGTGCACAATTTTCCAGCACGAAAATAACGCGGAAGATTGCAACCCGATGTCAAACATGAGTGGTCGAAGGAATGTTTCTGTTGGGCGAGACAGCCGGTTATGAAACAGCGCAAGTATGCGGATGTCTAAAAGCTAAATTACCACAAACGGTTCGAATGTCGGTTTTCATTTGTCCTTTGCATCACTATATTTTAACTTTTCTATCGTAGCTCAGCTATTTCTCGCCCCGACACCAGGCCCCACAGCGAACATCACAAATAGTCCACGGAACCAGGCTGAGGCGTTGAGCAAAGAACAAGCTGAGAAAACGAAGAACTCTTCTGGTGATTGACGCGTACGCGGTACAGTGTTTGTGAAGCGGCGGAAATGTACAACTTTGATGAACGCAGCCTTTCAAGAACCAACACAAGCCATTTTTTGCAGCAGATCAAAGTTGCGCCAACGTTTTTTAAGTAGTTGTGTTAGAACTTCCGGTTGTTTTGTCACAATGCCCTGAATTGTGCGAACCTGGTGCAAAAATTAGAATAATATGCTTCAAAATGTTTTCTCACAGTGATGTCATAATCACAGACAATGTTCCCTTCTAAGGTGCGCAACTGCGCAGTACAACAAGAACATATGCGCAGTGAAATCCCAACTTCGGGCACGTGCAACATTCCAAAACATTGGAAAAGCACAAAAACAAGAAGCTGTTTGAATGAAATGTGTTTTGCTCGTGTCTCGATAAGATTTTATATTTGTTCTGGTAATTCACAAAATAACTCATCCTTAAAATATTCATGCTCACTAAAACAAACATTTGCTGCGTGAAAAATTTTCTTCGAGGGAACACTGGTCACAGGAACCACTCAGCAGGAGCAACAGCAGCCACAGGCATAATGAACAATTGTGACATCATAAGGTACGCGAAATAGGCACAAATATAAAAGCAGGGGTTAGCTTGGGTGATGGCATTTCTGAAATCTTCTGTGGCCAGATTCGGAATAATCCCAAAGTGAAGACCCAATGCTATGTCTGGCGTCTAAGTGGTAGTCTACGGTCATTATAAATCGCGAAATGACATCTGCCACCTTCTTACAACGCTCAGAGAAGAGTGTTCATGAACCACTAAAGGCACTGTTACTGTTCACTGAGCAATGATACATGCTCCACGTAATCTACAACGTTGCTAGTCGTCACAATGCCGCGATCTGACGCAGTTAAGCTTAGGCTAATAATCTCTAAGCACAAAAGCGATTCAAAAATACACGTTTTTCTTTCAGCAAACCTCAATATATTTCATTTGCCGCTTTGCATTCGGCGAAGTTTTGTCGCTATTTTTAAGAGGAAACAAAACTACGAAGTAGATCTGTCAGGGAGCCTGCACTTATTTAACTGATGGCTGCTTCTTTGCTTCGATAGTAAGCGGCAGCGAGGTCATGGTACTCTTTCGAGATCCAGAAGCATCGCGAAGGCATCGCGACTTCCGAGCTGAAAAAATACGCAAAAATAATCACGTTTTTCTTGAGGTTCGATTCGATCTAGCAAAAACATGCAAGGCCGGGCAAGCATCAGGTTCCTAGGAATGAGGTTGAAAGAAGGAAGTCGTAACATTTACTTGTCCACTGTGTCACGGCGTTCATTAGTGTAGTACTTCTAACTGATTCCAGTTGTTTCTTTTTAAAAATTTATTCGATGTGTTTAAGCCAGTGGTTCTCAACCATTGTTCCGCGAGCCGCACGAAACCCCCCAAGCACCTTTGTGCGCTCCTGAGCAGTCTTTTAATAAAACCTCTAATATTCTGTGTAACTGAGTTCGTTCTGCAGTAAAACAGAACGTGTCAATTGACTTGTGCTGAAAGTTTTTTAGTGCGGCTCTCTAACCAAGTCGTAGGTCTGGATTTGGATCCCTTCAGCGAAAAGGTTGAGAAGCACTGGTTTGAATCGATAGCCACAAATGAAGTTTCGATGCACTTGCACAAAGGCACCAGCGTTGTTTGTCTGTGACAGAACATTCGAGCATTGTCACAAATTTTTTGCCGTGCATTCGCCGTAATTACCTAATGCGGCGTTGACGAGGTACGGAAAAGAAATTATCAGTTTGAAAAAGGAGCATAGATATTTTGGTCTCGCGTAACACGTCTTTCGAAGTGGGGCGGCTAAATTCTAATAGCGTCCTCTCGCTTGGTTGTGCCCGTGTCAATATGACTCATTAACGGTTGTTTCTCATATTTTACGGAACTTAGATCAGATGCAAAATTGAACAAACCGAAAACCAAGGTTTGTGCAAGCAGAAACCAAAACGCGGCAATATGTTTTACCTTCTGTTGCAGAAAATGACGTTGATTTTATCGCCGCTTACTGACGTCACTCGTCCAGGGAGGTAGATAAAGTCGACCGGATCAGACACAGCGATGACGTAATCACCTGCAAGAAGCGCATCTCGTTGAAAAACACTGGAAAATTTGCACGGGCAACACTGGCGACTACGCCTTTGAAAAGACGGTGTTGTTAACACTTACAGGCCAGTGTCTGAATCATCACCACGTGCATTTACCGAATGAAAAAAAACAAAACAACTGTTGACATTCTAAGGCAGGCCAGGGTGCGAATCAAAGCACCATTGCAGGCAAGATAAACACTCTTACTTTTCCATTTGAAATGTTGATCACATAAGGCAAGAAAAACTTGGACAAAGAACTGAATGTCACACACGAACCAGTGTTAATATTCCGTCGCTTCGAGAACGGTCCAAAGATCGAATAGAGGTTCTGGACGCTGCTGCTGCCATCTGCCCAGCGCAGAACGTATTGATGTCCGTTCCCGACCCTTTTCTCGCAGGAGGCTGCAAATTAAACGGCAAGAAGAAATTAACGACAAGAAGGATCTTTCATCCTGCATTAGGTGTTCGTCTTGTTTGCAGGTTCTATTTCACTAAGAGCTGAAGAAGGTTGGCGAAAAAATTCCTCTGTTAAGATCAAAGTGTCTGATTCTTGGCTGTGATGGGATTCTTTTCCATAGCAGGAGACAAGCGAGGCTTTCCAATTTTTTTGTTTCTATAAAAGCGCTTCAGAGAAATACAACTGCTTGCTAGTTGCTAGGAAACCGCGGACGCGCATCTCTCGATCTTACTATACTTAGTGTAACGTGGATCAAGCATAGAGTATGAAAAGGCGAAGTGATAAATCAAAAAATCATTGCACACGATTCAAACGAACTCTTGAAAAGCACCGATGCGGTGAAGTTGATGCCAAGACATAACGCCGAAGAAACAAATAGTATGCAAAAGTTTTGATTGAATTAGCAAGAAAAAAACGACCATCGCACGAACTTGCTTTGAACTGCCTAAAGAGGTGCAACGGGACAAACCCGGTGACGGTGAGACGCTACAACTAATTTTGAAAAATGCAGTTGGTCGATGTCTGCGAAACAGAAGATGACGCAACTGTCCTTGACGCGAAAATAAAAAAGCTAAGGTCGAACTAGTAATCGCATAAAAATAATCGCTCGTGGGGAGGAGCGCGAAAAACGCCGAACGTCGCGTGCAACTAAAAGATTTCTCTTTCTTGACGTAACTCCGATTGACACTGGGGATGTCAGCTCAATTTCACAGAACTACTCCTTTCCGCAGAAATCACAAAAACTGAGTGGATGGCGCGATCGGTTGGCAACGCGACTCACCCAGCTGATACTGTCCGTTCGAATCACAGCGAGCAACCACCGCTTCGCCGATCCAACGCTTTTCACACTGGTTGATGTACTTGACGTCATCGCCGAACTTGTCCCTATCGAGTTTGTAGATCTGAGGGCGAGAAACGGGGGGGGTGATCGCGTGATTCGTGCGAAATTACGGACGATATACCGGAACGATTGCGTGAGCAAGAAAAACTTGGGTTGATATTATCGTTGCGTCAGAAAGAACACAAGCAAAAGGAAATAAAATTAATATAACGATACAAAAATAATACAGCGGTATAGTCACTCGATGCAAGAACTTTTACTCGGCGTTCGATGTCACTTGCACTAAGCAACCGTTTACTGTAACTTCCTATTCACGATCAACGTTTCAAAAGGACTTCACCTCGTCCCTTGGAGCATGGGCCAGGGTACCGTCGTAGTAGCGCAGCTCGAAGCAGGAGTGGGGCCGGAGCTTCAGGACGGTAGCTGGGGCGAAGTAGTTGGGGAAGTGGGGGTAGACCGCCACTACCTTGTCATCAACCTGTGGAAGAAGTGCGGCGTCTTTTCAAACACACTGGTCGCTTTCACCGCCACAACCGTGTTGATCGCAGGCGTTTTAAAATACGAAAAGACAAAAAGAAACGTTTAGCAACATAAAGACTGGGTTATTCAAACGTATGCAAAGTTTTGATTTCGAATATTCGCCGCTTGTCTGTGAGAGACAATTAAAAGCCCTAGGTTTGCTGCAAGCTGTCGAGAAATAAGTCGGCCAGGCCCTACTTTCATCTTTTCGCGACGATTCAAATTTCCACACATCTGCATTCAAGTAGCAAGTCTCCACACGTGAGATAAGCAAGAAATCTATTGACAAATTTCAATGGAAAAATTATTTTCTATGAGAGAATTATTACGTTCTGACCGGAATCTCTGAGGCTTCGATAATGCAAACCACTGATCAGTACAGTTCCTGTTCTTATTTCACGCATTTTGAGATAAACACAAGTTAGACGCCACGTCGTTTCGCGTGCGTGTTAAGTTAGCTGTTGCTTCTTGGTCACCTCGAGGACGTTATTCGCGTCGTCGTTATCAGTAATGACGTCACTGCGTTTCGTTCTCTGCACACAGTTGCTTCGGTCGGCGACGTCGTACGTGTCGTCATCGTGCACGTCAGTAATCGTTCCCCTGCAAGGAAAGGTCGCGCTTTAGTTGAAAACACGCACAAGTGTTGACAGGTACGTTGCCACGGAAACCGTATCGGCTGCTGATTGGTTGGTGTCGAAAATGCGAACGAAACTAAGAGCAGTTGCATTTGGCGGTCTGCGAATTCGCGTTTAGCAAATCAGCGCTGGACTCGATCGTCGCAAGCTTTGACCCGCGAACCCAGTTTTGCCCCGATCAGCTGTTTGTCTCCAGTCAAGGCTTCTCTGTGCACCTGTTTTCACCCTTGAGTAGTAGGCAGAACTGCAAACAGCATTGCGCATTTACCTGCAGTACCATCCGTCGTCCAGGCATCTGTGGAGCACTTCTTCGTCCTTCTTCGGGTCGGAAATGACGCCAGGTGGCTCTCTCGCTGAAAACGTGAAGTTTGGAATCCAGTTAAACACTTAATCGCGGCTGAGCGAAACCAAGGTCAACTTTCGAGCAGAACTAAGCGATGATTGGTACAACGCTCTCGAAAGAGCTGCGTTCCGGTTGCGCAACTACGCCGTCACGTGAGCAGAAGAAAGAACATTTTCTTCCAGCGTTCCGCAAGTAAGAGATCCGTAGTATAGTGTGCGTTCAAAACTCTATTATCAAAGTGTTTTCAAATTGGATTCCAATTCTTAACCAATCAGTAACGTATTTGAAGTTTCCTCACGGGTCTCATCATTCTGGTGTTTAGCCATTAAAGTTCAAAGAAGATGTTCACGACATACGTGCGTAATTTGTTGTAAAAGCTTTACTTACGTTTGCACCGCAAACGCTGGAGAAGTTTCTCATTACCGGAGACAGCGATTGCGAAGAGGTTGCCCCTCCAAAAATAACAAAATGCAAACACAGCTTCTGGACAGAAAGCGCGAGCAAAACAAACCTACAATGATACAAACGACGAACGCTTACCGATGCTTCAACACAATGTTATTACTTGAAATTGGCCGAAGAATTTTGCAAAAACAAAATAGGAAAAAAAACAGTGTTTTAACTCGGTTGTTATGGCGCTGTTAAAACGCTGTCGGGCGGTTTTCCAAGTCAGCGCCAACATCCGACAACACCTCGCCGGTTAAAGAACCCATTTTTAATAGAAAACGCTCCTAATTTCGTTACATCTTCGCCGGGACGATTCGCTGTAGCGCTTCTCGGCCCAAAGGCGTCAACCTCTGCTGTCATTCTCAAACACAGTAGCAACACAAGAACACTGCAACTCTCACAGCAACCTACAAATGTGAACGCCTTCGTCGCCCTTGGCAACCATCACTGACTCAGCATTTTCATCCACAGCAATGACCACATGAGGTGACTCAGCTAAAGCAATGAAATTACATAGCAGGTTAGACAAAACCACTGTCCAATACACATGCACTGCACTACGTTTCACCTCGTATTTTTTCTAGTAAACTACAACAAAGCGCTTAGGAGCATAGCTACGCGAGGTCTGTGCTAGACCCACATCAAGCAACATTATTCTTAGATTAAATCCCAAACGCCGTGTTTCAAGGCCGCAAACCGGCGTTCGACCTTCGGCAGACTTCCAACGAGAACATTGTATCTATTGTTGCTGAGAAGAACAAACAATGACTGTGACAAAGGCGAACGCCTCTTTTGAATGCGCGCTTGAGCTGCGACGGATCGTAAGCGAAACAACTCCGCCGTTCGCCAAATCGTTGCACGTTATTTTTGGGGAGGGGTTTGTTCATGATTGTTTTGTCGTAATCTTTCTTTAAATTGAGACGATTATGGTTGTTTGATGTTGCTTTTCGCCGCGAATGCGTTTTTATTCAGACAAAACCGCTTTAGCAGAGAGTTAGTATCAAAATATCAAAAGCGGAACGCGCACAATGCAGAGCGAGTCGATAAACCAAAACAACACGTTAGAAAACTAACAATCCACAGCAAATCGGACAGGTAGTTAGAATGTTTTGGGTGACAACATGTCGCTGCGACGAAATCACTCTGTGAATTGCAGATCGAGGCGTGTAACATCGCAAACACTTGGCCCAGGCAGACTCACGTTTTGGATCCATATCCGGGACATCACGTGGCGGCGACACGTCAGTGGTCGTGGAAGAGCTGGAGCTGCTCCACCTGTTGATCAGAAGTAAGTGCGGGTTGTTTTGTACTGATTGGAAAACGAGGTGAAATTGTCGACGAATAGACTCGTGAACATGTGGCAAGTGCAGCGCCACTTCAAAACCCCAGGCTTTTTAATTAACAATTTTAAGCTATTAACTCAACGAAAAACACTGCAAAGGTTCCACATTGCTGCTTTTCATGAGTGAATTTTTCTGATGTCAACGAAGCTTTCAACTTTATTTCCAACTTCCATTCAAGATTAATCGCAAGACAGTGACAAGAAGCAAAAAACATGCACTGAAACCTTCATTCACAGCACCCTTCTATGACGACACAAATGATCAGCGTGATGTTAGTGACGTCAGAACTGACGAGGGCAATAATAAATCAACACCGCAAATGCTTTGCTCCAATATCCTTTCACCAAAAGCGCGTGACTGCCTCCGACGTAGCAAGGCTGAATAAAAATCTCACCGAAGAACCGCGCCTCTGCTTAAGTCGAACAGTTTTTGTGGGAGTGTGAACGAAGTTGGAGGGGCGTACCGAGGGGGGTAAGAAGAACACAATAACCCGGGCGCTGATTCACTGAGGGGCCCCGAAAAGGCCCAACACTGTCGCAAGTACTTTCTGCGATACAGCACATTTGCTCCCGAAAGACCTCAGGTTCGAACATTGGGGCGCCAAACTTGTTTCTTGCCCCGGGCGTCACCTGACCTCGGAACGCCCCTGCAAAAGTTGCCCTTTACTTGAGGCTGTCAGCTAACTTGCGTGCAGCACAGGATTATAACTTCATGTACTGCAAACTCGGTGAATGGGAAACAAAGAAAACGGAACCGGAATTGAGTTATAAAAGTTTGCTTTCCAAGCGTTCGTGCCATTGCAACAAGTTTGGAAGAAAATTGATGCCCCGGATGAACAACTTTGCTGCAAAACCTGATTGCGGCGGAGTCAACCACACAAAACAAAGCAAGCATTCAGAAGCAGAACCATGAGCTTTTGCGAATTTGCATGCGTTAAGAAAATCGGTCAGCTGATCAAATGAACTCGGTTTCGACGACGCAAGATTCCGATTAGTCAAAGGCGTGCAAACACGGATTAGACCAAGGCCACAAAAGGTATCTCCAATTTCTGCTTTGTTTAAAACGCCTATTAACTGGCAAAAGAAGGATTCAACAACAACAGAACTATACACCAGGTGGCAAAGCTTTCCCTGATTACTGTTTTGTGTGGGACATTAAATTCAACTCATAAATTTATCTTAGATATCCGCCGATATTCGGAAATTCGTCCGAGACCGACTTAAAGCCGCAAGAGGCGTGCATAGACGCGAGCTTGTTTGGTTAAGAAATGATTAAAAAACGCGTTCAGAGAAAGCAGGTAGGAAGCATGCAAAGTGTTTGAAGAGTAACTGAAGCTTAAACAAGTAAAAGACGACGACTAAGATTGTGAATGGACTTGTCGTGACTGCTACTTTCTTTGAGTCATTTTGTGCAAACTAATGTAGAATGAAAAAGCATTCACTGCTACCAATCTACAGATCTAAGCACGCATGCCAATCACAATTGAAGCAAAATTAAGAAAACCGGTTAATATTTCTTGATGAGTTCACACTGATTGAAGGGTATGGAGGATGAATTGTTGTGGATTGTTGTGAAAACTCACCGGTCAGTGTTGACTGCTTTATCAGCTCTGCTATCGTGCTAAAACGTCATAAAAACCAGTTGATTAGTACAAGAACCTGCAAGACCTACTCAGCACATTCTTTTAAAACATGCGGGTAGCAATTTGTTCTGAAATCCCAGGATTCCTCTATATAGAACGTTTATAATTTTGCGAACCACGAAAAAATAGTTACAGAGAAAACAAAACTGCATTTAATTTTGTGTTATGGGCGATAACAGTAAAATCGAGAAAAGATCATAGAAAAAAGTTGCTTCTGTGCACGCACGCCAGGATTATATGTCGCAGATACAGTAATTGGTTTACAACAACAACTGCAACCACTTCGGTACGCTTTTTATTTAAGTTCTGCAGTCCAACAGCAAGCTATACGATACAATCCAATGGCTGCAGTCAAGCACTTAGGTCTACAACGACACCATTTTCCGCAAACACCACTTGCGCAAGCGCATCGGCCTACACAAACACCGCCTTTGGAAAAACACAGTTCACGGTAAAAGGCAAACGTAGCAATTCAAAACTCACCGCTTTCATCTCCTCGATTAGATTTCTTGCTTCTTCCAGATCTTTCGACTGTTTCTGCAACATCTAAAAGAGAAGCAACAGCGCTTAAGTGGTTGCTCACCGAGACAATGAGGGTATTTCATGTGAAGTAGCCTCCGCTCGCATGCTGTTTTAATCAAAATGCTACTTTTCGCTCTTCCAATCCGATCATCTCAACAACGCGCTGCGGCGGCATCCAAATTCAAATTTGCTTCTATCAGCCTCCAAATCGCTTGGCAACGTAATAACGTGCATTGCCCAACCAGTTCCCTCGCAATTAATCCGTTAAAACTGCCTGTGAGAAATGACCAACGAAAAGCAACGTCGTACTTCGCAATTTCTTCACAAAACCACATCATACAGGTTGATGACGCAATCACAGATAAATCAGACCGCATCACTTTGTGATTAAGGAAACGGACGAGTGTAAAGACTATTCACACTCATCATAGAGGCAATAAATTTCATGTAACGTCAATAAATTGTATTCCCAACGCGTTTTGAAACATTCAGAGATTGGTCGTTTATTAAATCCTGGATGGCAGGAGCTCCGGTAGAATACCGTAGGTCATGGAACCGAATGTAGGGGGGTCGTTGCTCGATTACGATTGCACAGAGATTCCGCAAAGTTGAGGGGTCAACTTAGTTGTTGCAGGAGCACAGGTCAGTTTCCCAACTGCGCGACCTGATGACTTGAAGAAGTTGCCAAGCCAATGCTAGGCGAAATAAAAGGTTGCCACCACTTTGTCCGTTAGTTACTCTCCAATAGCACTCTAAATTCGATTGCCTCTTTCGATTATATTCAGATATAAAGCAAAATCTTCAATAGACTTGATTGTGAAATCAGAACAATGTAATGTTAAAAAGTTCGGTTTAGACCAGTCGTTTATTACCTTTTCTTTACCATGCCTCCCTTTGGTAATTTTCCTTCGTCTCAAGCCTCCCTGACATTAAGTTGCAAAACCAAATGCAAATTGATTTACCACACTTTCCATGCTGTGGAGTGCGTGAGGGCTTGCGACCTCCTAGAAATTCACTGATGCCCACCTGGGGAGGCGTGACCCCCGATTAAGAACCACTGGCGCAGACTAAGAGTAAGCAAGAGCGCTCACACGAGCGACCACATTTTTTGACATAAGCGAAAACTGGAAAAGGCTGTCGTGGATCATCTGCTGCTGTGGGGGTTCGATGCCGCCACCTACGCAACAGTTTTCTCCACGTGATCGATCATGAGACCAACGCTCATCACAACACAAGCAAGCGGCAGCCAACCTCTCGCTGCTCCTGCTGCTCTCTAGCGCGTTCCTCCAGCTGGTTTTGCAACCGCTCGACGTCGCTGCGGATCTCTTTCAGGTTGTCATCTTTGTCGGACGTTTTCTGCCGCGGCAAGGAAGCGTGTCTCGACGACGGTTCCTCATCCACATGATCGCTCTCCAGCTCTTCCTCACGGTCATGGTCGTCGTCTTCAGACTCAGATGAAGACTTCGAAGAGGTTGCCGATGACGAGGAGGAAGCGGCCGGGGTCAGGTTGAACGGTGATGTCGCCGAGTCCACGACGACGTGAACCCGTTTCGGTCGTTCTGTGATCTCTGAACAAAGGTATTTCAAATTAAAATGACGTCTGCTGGTTCTGTGAAAAGAAACACTGCTATCANGATTATCTTTGAAGAGAACTTACGGCNCTCCGGACAACGAAAAACGCGCGAGATCAAGGCTCGAAAAATCTGCATAAAAATATCATTTACCACTTTTATTTTGGAAAACACGAAATACATCTTTGCTGACCTTGGTAACCTTTGCTTAGCGTTGAGGTACTTGCACGCGCCGTACTTTGAAAGCAAAACCACGACTAAGCAATGATGTGATCAGCATTTGTCTGAATCGCAACCCTTTGTTTGCAGCGACTACCAGCGCAATATTTAACCTTTCTCGCAGGTTAAGTTTGATGCTGCGCGGGTTTGCACAGAGCACTGCACATGCAATGGTTGCTGACAGCAAATATATTACAGGAACTATGCGCAGGTCGTGTGGTGTTCAGCAGAGCATGAGATGTCTGGGTAAGCACGGATTTCTTCCGCACTTTGCAATGCGAGGATTGGATGAGACGAGACGTCCGTCACAACAAGGAAGTGACGACACGATGGGCGGGGCGAAATCTTTCAGCAACGCAAACAGACGCGATCGTTGGGATGGAAACACGTCACAAAGCAAGGAGTTGACGCACAAGGGAAACGTTCAAGTGAGAAACTGGCAATATCGAAAAATAAGAAATTCACACCTGGAGAAGTCTCTTTGATAAAATCCACGCTGGGTCTGCAACGAGAAGGACAAACACAACTGTCAAAACGTAGCTCACAGAAGAACACCGAGTTCAAACATTCGAGAACCTTTTTTTCTGCACGTTTTTTTCATACTGGATATTACCGCTGTGAGTGCAAAGGTCAAACCCTACGTAAACGAACATTTGATGGATTTCTTCTGGCAAGCACAGAGTCGAAAAACGTAAAAGTCATTTCACAAAATCTTTACGTTTTTGCAGGTAAACGGTTTTCGCTGCGATGCTTTCCAAACAGTTTGCAAGAAAACTTCATTATCAAAGCTAAAATACAGCATTTCTCTTCTTCGTGTAACCGTTGCTAATTAACATAAAATAAGAGTCACATTATAAACCCCATTTTCTCGTTCCCGTGGGTGAATATCATGTCAGAAACAGACAGATCACCCCTTCCAACACAAACAGTTCAAAATGACGATCGCTTACTCCGGGAGAGTCACGCCCCCGCAGCCCCGGATGTAGCGCACAGTGAACGTGTATCTCGATTCGCTGATCTTGAACATCTGCTTGCGGCGCAGTTGAACCTTTCGCTCGTTCCACATCAGGACAGTGAAGAACTTTTTGCGCGTCTGCGGCCAAGACGGAAAGTGATAGTGTACGGCTGAGGTCGACCATGGTAAAGTGTTGCGAAATCACTCAGCTTGGTTGACAAAAAAACAACGGCAGCAAACGAAACAACTGCCGAGATGAAAACTAGCTTTTCACAGGATTTTGGATCTGAAAGCGTACAGCAGCCTACGCCCGGTTAAACTCGTTTCCTGATGTACGAATTGATGGTGGGGCGATGCTTTTGAAAAACCTTGGATGCATCGTCCACAATGAGACTTAAAATTTGCGAACGCAGCTTGGCTGATCACGACGTCAAACATCTTCACACCATTACCTTCGTACTGCGTTGTGAAGCAAATCGCGAGTACAAGAGAGAACAGCTGCTCGGATGACTGTTTGACGCATCGCAACCGCTTGATTTAACAACGCGTTGACCCACGTGCACAAAAAGGTCGCATAAAACGAAATGCAGTTGAAAAAGTTATTCCAGGAGAAGCATTTCTGAACAAGCTGCATAACAGTGCATTTTTCGAACGCTCAGTCACGGTAGAGTTTTCGCTGACGGGGCATTCCCTAAACGAGAGACGCCTGCCTCACCAACCTGGGAGTAGGTGTCGGGAGCACCGATGATGATGCCAGGAACGTAGCAAGGAGAGTTGCTTTCGAAGTCGCTGTATGCAAGCACGTAGTCCAGCACCTGCAATAGACAGAAGCATTGTGCGTGACTCCTTGCCTGTATTTGTTTGCCGAAAGTCTAACGCAACCGTTTGTTTTTTTGCGATGAGACAAACGACAAAAGAATCCTTACACGGTAGAAGCAATGCAAGGCAAACGAACGTTAGACGGTGAGAATGACTGAAAGAGTGGCTTCGATTTTCCATTTTGGCGAAAAACGTACGAAATTCTTAATTATTCTTCACGTCAAGGGCAATCTCAAACGAAAAAGACTTGTATTCCACTATTTCTTAGGAATTATGAGTATGGAGCTGCGTTTGATGTACCTTGCAAGCAGCTACTTCATTTGCAAGATAAGGAAACTTCAGAAAGGACAGAAACTCAATGAAGTGAAAGACAGTCGCTTCACCTTCAATGGAGGGCAAGCGACGGCGCCCGTGCAAGGAATGACGAACCGGATGGGCACGCCCTCCTCGCCGCCGTGGTCGTATTGCACCAGGGTGTGTCTCGCGGTCAAGACCTTCGTCACGGCCCCCTTGTAGTAAAAACCGTCCATTTCGTCCCTGAAGTGACAATAACAACAAGCAGTCATTTTTCGATGTTGAAAACAGCTCTGAATAATTTTGCCGACAGCTCCATTGAAAGATAATAAAATGAAAAACAGGTTTTCGCGAAGTCAAAAAAATGGAGATTGGTTTCACCAATAGCAGCTCAGTTAAACAGGGACAAGGAAGGTGCAGCCCCCCCCCACTTTTTGCAGCACGCGTAACTTCGTGAAGTCGCCGCCAGCCCGCACTTTACGCAAACAAACCATGAAAAGAATTGGGGCCCGCCGTGGTGCGGCTTCTAGAACATTAGCTTGGAGATTTTTTTCGCTTGGCGGTCCCCTCGTCCCGCAATCGCAAGTTTTTGATCAAATAAACTGCAGATTGACAAGGTGGCAGGACATTTCAGTCGGTTTCACGTTAGCACGATCTTGCTGCATCACTGTCTGGTCAAAGTCGGCAGCACGTTTCGGTGACGCAACAACTCGGTAGGAAACCTCTGTCCTGCACGAAACGAAGCAGCCAGGCGAGTAGCAATTTAACCGCAGACGCACGATCGCTCCGAAACCGGAATGAACTTCAGCTGACCTCGCGAATTCATGCAACCTCATACGTCATCGGCTGCAGATTCGTGCGAGTGTCCAAGGAATTAGTACAGGTTGAGAAAAACGCGGTCAATGCGAAGCTAAGACAAGCTGAACGCTTTTTTTAGCATTTTTGCGATTCAACAAGTTCTAACTCAGGGGGCTCAAACACGCGGCCCGAGGGCCGCATGTGGCCCGCGAGGGCATTTTGTGCGGCCCGCGATGCTTTTTGGGAAGTTTCAAATAATTAACACTTTTGTTATTTAATTTATTCACCGGTTTTTAAAAGTGCTCGGCTAGCTAGCGAGTCAACAAGTTCTTTTTAAACGAAGAGAAGACTAGAGATGATTTCCCTGTAAGTAACGATACTTTTTGCAGGAAACAAAGATGCGAAAGCTGTTTCTAGCAAGGTTCAGGTACCGCCATTTTTGCGTCACATCACGAAGTGGCCCTAAGGTGGTCACAATGCGGCCCTCGCGTTACCTTACAAGTCATCATTTGGCCCTCGGAGCATTCTGAGTGTGAGTCCCGTGTTAATAACTTGAACGATCGGAGGCAGGCGAGCATCAGGCAAAATCCTAGAACGACGCAGCGTACATCCCCCCCCGGCCCGCAACTCACCTGGCAATCACGCGCTGCCCGTTGTACAAGCCCGCTGTCCTGCGAAGCGCGGTCGCGCGTTTTGTCGACTGCTCGCGCGTCTTGACGCGTTCCCGCGGACGCGTTTTGGCGCGTCGCCGAAGTTTCTGGTGAACTTCCTTGACGAACTCGTCTTCGTCCTGCGAGAGGAGGAGGAGGAGGACAGTTAAACGAAAACCTTCAGGGCGATCCCGGCAAGTTGTTACTGATCGCGCGGTCGCACAAAACTTTCTAGCGATTGCGAAATATTTTAACCAGCAGGTGTTGAACCAAAACGGCCAATTAAATTAAATTCAGATCCAGTCCTCACGAAATCTTTATTCTGGCCGAGACAGCTTTTATCAGAAAGATGTATTTAGCGACGGTGAGTGAGTTGCACATATCCGCAGAAAGACGAAGAAAATAGAACACAATACTGAAAAAGCACTTAATTTGATAGCAAAACGCAAACAGTACAATCTGTGTATAGTTGGTTATTTCATTTATTCGAAGCAGGAACATCGACAAACCGTCAAGTTATCTGGTCAAGACACCCTATCAAATGCATGTTATAAGACCAATAGGTAAATAGTAATATAACAGAAATTCAGTCGTTCCAAAACAGAAAAAACTACTAGGAATAAAAGACAAGAAATGGAAGTGATATTTAATTAAATTCAACAGGAGACAACAAACACGAAGTTTTGTTTTGCTCACTTAATACTGACAGAGAGAAAGTGTTGTAATTTTTTATGAAAAAGCAGGTACAGTCTTCACACAATGTTCTCGTTATCCCAGCGGGAAGCTCCCCTAAACGAAATTAATTTTAAGCAGCAGGTGAAACGTCGGTTAATAATAAAAACCGCCAGAAGGTCTAATTTATCTGCTTGAAATTGATTTTTTTCAGCATTGCTTGTAACTCGTTAAATAAAGTATCAGATCAGGTTCGCAACCCCCCACTGACCTTGTCCGCGTCGCGAATACTGCCATCTCGTGTACTGGACGAGTCCCTGGAGCTTCTGTCCAAGGAGGCGCTGTCAGTCGTTTCACTGTTCCCTGATTCTGGCTCACCGTCTTTCTTTCTACCCATCGCCACTTTCTTGGCGGTCCGTCTCAGGTCACGTGACTGCTGCATGTAGCGTTCGCCTGAAAAAAACAAGATGGCGACCGTTTTCGCATCAAGCGCGCAAAGAATCGGCCTCGAAATAAGGCGACGGTTAACCTCGGCCGCGCACTGGTGATGCCGCATTTTGCGGCCAGCAGCCTGAGGAGGTGGCAAACAAGTCAAAAATTTAACGCGGTGCTTCGATTCCGATCATCGCGAAACTGGTGCTGCTTTTCGGGTGACAAGATCAAGAAGTCTTTCAACTTCAACACAGAAAGTGACTTTCCATCGCCGGAAGTCGATGGAACCATTTCCGGTGACCTAATGGCCTTGTGCTTGATAAAAGCGAAGCAGGGAACGAACTTCCATACAAGCAGCAGCATCACGTTCTTGCTAAATTCATCTCCGCAGTGCACGTACCACCCTTTACTGCACCTCGTATCGTCAAAAGACACATAAGTAGCACGATTGGAAAGCTATTCTGATGCCCGGGTGATTTGTCGACAACAAGCCAGAGCAGCAGCGTTATGGTTTGGATTTGGGAAGAACGGGGACATTCGGACAAATAATCGTTTTGCGGATTCATAACTTTCCCTGAAATCGAGCGCTTCGTTCCAGAACGCAATCCAGGTTTTGATTTTCAGCAGCGATCAGCTGATGTCACGCATCGTCGCGTCAACGCAGGACGCCGCACGACGTCACGTGAACGTCACGCGTTTAGAAAAACACCAAAAGCGGGATTGCGCTCCAGCAGCAGTGCGAAAGCAATGGACGTGATCTCTTTTTAGCGTCACAAGTCACCTGACTAAACGTCACTTAAACTGTTGTGACAAAAAATCATTCAATCAAAGTTATCGCTGAAATTGCGCGATGATGACAATACTCGCCATTGCGAACAAACACACCGCGACGACTTAAACATTTTGTAAATATGAGCAAATGAACACCACCGGACCTTGAGTTATCTCGTCAACCAATAAGACCAACTCTTTGCGCGAAACAGGCCAATCCAATCTTTCCAAAGCTTCGTCCAGAGCTTTCTGGTTGTCTAAGTATGACACAGGCCCTTCTTCGTTGAACCTTGGGACAAAAAAATAATTTTCACTGTTTTTTGTTTGTTTATATGTATACCATCACATTTCAAATCTCATACTTCTGAGAAAGAGTGTCGAAAAGGTTTAAAAAAAGGTGAGCAACCTCGAATATATAAAAACTACGTCAACAAACGCCTCCCACTTGTCTCGCTCTTCCTGCGATAGCCTCCTCCAAACGCTGACGTCAAGCCTTTCTTTATACTCGGCGATCGCCATCTTCAGTCTGTTCTCGTAAGCGATCAGATCCACAGCGGCAGGATTGACCAATCGCACTTCGCGCTTGTGTCGCGGCGACACGTGAGCGATGGGGAGGACCTGCGAGCGACGAGGAGGAGGAGGATGAGCGATAGGAAAAACCCAGAAAATGTATAGTGTGTGAACAAACGTCTCTGACTCTTTAAAAAAATAGCCTGGAAAAGGCGACAAAACACATCTATTTTTAATTCAGCGAGGAACCGACATGTATCAACTAATTTCATGAACTACAAAACCGTTCGGCGAACAAACCGGGATTATGGCACATCGATGTTCTAATAACTATGCGCATCCATGATCACCCTATTTTGCACACCCATGTTCACCCCGTTTCGTGCACCCATGTTCACATGGTATTGCACACCCATCTTCACCCTGTATTGCGCACCCTTTCTTCACCCTGTATTGCGCACCCATATTTGGTCCGGTTTCCACACCCATGTTCACGCGGGTGTGCAAACCCATGTTCACCCCGTTTTACGCACCCATGTTCACCCTATCTTGCACACCCAT
>JGI24021J15306_10003484_pt1 | contig 17763 bp, 8 predicted proteins | sample Ectturendosymbi1_FD_15306 | JGI IMG/M metagenome (IMG submission 15306)
TCATAGTTAAAGGCCACAAAGATGGCGGCAAGTAAATCAGTCACAGTTTATTGACGGGGAAACTAGTTTCGCGTTTTGCAACGCATCATCAGTGCTGTAAATGTAAGACAAATCTTACAGGCGAAATGTTGGCATTTGAAAACAAGTAAAGAAAAGCACACGAACTGTGGCTAGTTGCAACGACATTACAAAAAAATTTTTTCGAAGCTAAAAGGCTGATCTTCCCAGAGCCTCATAAACCAGTCACTGCTAAGAAAATCTGCGTTTGACAGCGGTCTAACAAAAGCAGCGGTCTTCTATTTGAATAAGGACTGATGATGCGTTGGAAAACGCGTAGTTTCCCCGTCAATAAACCGTGAGTGATTTACTTGGCGCCATCTTTGTGGCCTCTATGAAGAAGTTAAAGACCACAAAGATCTATTTTTCAGACCGCGTTTTGCCAGCGGTCTCAAAAGTAGATAATGTTACGATTGTTCAAGAGCATGATATTGCATTTGAAATAATTGATACAAAACATTTTAGCATGAACCCAGTGATCATTTTTTGCGCTCTTGGTTAACTTTTTTTTCCAACATTACGTGTTTTTCCCCCAAAAATTGCAGATTGATATGATCAGTATATAAAACAGTAAGGACCGCAAAAGCCGATATATCGTCTCGGCCATAACTCGCCAGGCGATGGAGCTAAAAAGTTGTTCGAACCATCTACGGATTCAGCAAGACTTCTAGTTCCGACTGCAAGAAAATTTTCAGTTTTGCGTTTGAGGTTCTCTGGGAGGGACGTCACAAGTGGGGGGTGTTGTTGCATTTTTTTTAACCAAATTTACCCAGCCCTGGGCGCCAATCCAATCAGTCAATTTTTTCGCCCAAATTTGTTTTTGAACTAGACTATCGTCCGAGTCGTCAGAGCCGTTGACTGGCTTTCTACCACATTTGGACACAAAATTATGGCTTCCCAAACCACGAATTGGTGAAAATTTATTCCCCACAAACGCTTAGCTGGGTATATTACGCCCATATCATATATGGCCATAACCCGCTAGAAGCTTGAGCTAGAGAGCTGTTCAAGACCTCTAGTGACTCGTGAAGCCTTGTAGTTTAGACTGAAAAAAGTTTTAAGCTTGGGATGTCGTTTTTTTTGTTGATGTTTACATAATGATAGGATGTTTATGCATCTTTATTTAAATTTGTATTAGGTCATCATCCCCTGGGAGTGAACCAATCGATGTTGTGGCTCAAAATTTTGTTGGATTCTAAGATACAATACGAGTCTTTAAAGGGTTTGATCAACTTTCTGGTGTGTCTGGTTAAAAAACTGTGACAAAATAAGCGAACATTAATTAGGGAAATCCCTACTAATACCCTAGGGAAATCCTGTATAAATTGGGGTCTTTTTGACCTTAATTTTGCCACCAGAAATGCTAGGAAGTCGATCAAGGCCTCTAAAAACTCATATTACAGCCTAAAATCCCATCAAACTTTGAGCCACAATATCGGCTCATTATCTGGGCGATGACGTCATAAAAGAAAAACCAAAAGAAGCAAAACATACCCCAGCCGTGACGACATCCATCGAAAACCCCAAACCCTAATGTGAAAAGTTTTTGTTTTCAGTCCAAACTGCAAGATTTCACGAGTCTATCGAGGGTTTGAAGAGCTCTCTAGCATAAGCTTCTGGGGAGTTGTCGCGGGCCGAGCAAGCCGTTAAAAAGAGTTTTTGGTGTTGTTTTACTGGCGTGGGATCCATTTGAAATACGTAACCTCAAGCATTTTTGAAAAAAAGTTTTTAAAGATAAAACGCGATCTGAAAAAAGTAGTTCTTTAACAGATACAATATAGGAAAAGTTGTTTTACATTGCATGCACATAAATGAAACAAAGACTGCAGAAACGCGCATAGAGTACAACAAGAAGTGTGAGTGTATTGCTGTAGGCAAGCATGCCTTTATAAATGGAAGTTTCGCGGTGTGTGTACAGTACTCAAAAGATTGATCAAGCAATAAACTTTTTTTTAACATAGTTTAATGCGCGAAAACTCTTTTTAACATAGTTTGAAAAACTCTTTTTAACATAGTTTAATGCGCGTGCAAATTGAATTAGGCCCGCATCCAGGATAGGGCACAAACCGGACAATCAAAGCCTCCGACGAAATTTTTGATCATCATTTTAGATTTTCAAAAATTTGCTATGTTGATCTATATTTAATGTGAAACCTATGAAAAATTACTGACAGACCGTAACTAGGGTGTCGCAGGGGGCCCTCACTCCCCCTAGAAAATTTTTCGACCTCTTGGAAAAATGTGTTAGACATAGAACTATTGGACAAAATTTAAATAATTTGAGACCCTCTCAGAAAACTCTTCCTACCCCTGGTGTTACGGGCCTGATTACTGACTACTTGTAAGCTGAAGTCCTTGTTTCTGCATGGTTCAGTTTATTCGCGATAATAGATTTGTGTAGAACGTAGTTTATATAGCCTTCGTGCAAAGCATCGTTATTTAGAGAGTCGAGAGCAAATTGACCAAGAAAAGTTTTTGTCAACATGCCAGCTTTTAAAAATGCAGCCTGATGCTGAATCCTTTAGCTTCAAAAGTGTGCAATGCGTATTAATCAGTTGGCATCAGCTGTAAAAATTAACCCTTCTAGTTCTAACATCAACAATTGAAAGCTCTCGATTTACTGTAAAAGCTTTCGAGGAATCTGCCTACAGGTCTGCTTTTATCTTTTTGTGATGATTTAAACTTGCACATATCTGTGTTCCTATTCACGTTACGGATCTCCACAAAGGTAACAAACAAGCGAATCATTCAAGCTAATCATTTTTATAAGACATCGATTTCACGTACCACTACGTATCCACAGTAATGAAATCTTATTCATATAAAATATCCTATCATAAATTTGTTGCATTCCCTTATGAAATTAAGATACCTATCAGTACATTCAAAGGCAATACCTACTTTTTCGCAATATCTGAAAAATGTCTGCATGAAAATGTGCGGAAAACACTAGGAATCACACAGAATTTATTTAAGAACTGAGGAAAGTCGAAGCCAAGCGGTAAGAAAACAGTCCCTATGCTTATGCAAAGTTGTAGCATCCAACATTTGGTGTTACATTCAGGCAACGTTCACATGCAAAAATCGACATGTCATTTGCGGCTTAGCACATGGAGGTGAATAAAATTATATCAGGATCGTGATGATGAAAGACATCAATCAATTGACGTTTGGTATGGATGTGCCAGGGAAGAATCTTAATCAAAGAAAGTTTTTAAAACACCAACTCTGCTTCTTTAAACCAGGCGATGGTCACTTGCTAAAATCACGTCATGTAATTTTTACCTAAATACATGGAGACAAATAAAATTTCAGCGAAATTGTAAGGAAAAAAAGGCAAAATACTTGACGTTTAGTAGGGCTGTGTCAGGTGTAAACGTAGATGAAACAAAACATTCGTCAGCGTTATCTTTGCGTGTAGAGTTAAAAGAACGAACGGTGAGATTTGCTGATTTAAATCATGTTCAAGCAAACTCACGGAAACAAGTTTAACACGAAGTGATTTATCCGACATCTCAAAGAGAACTCGTTCCCGTAGATTCCCAAGATCGTTTGGCTTTCAAAACGGGGGCGGGAGGAGAATGTGCGGACGCGCTGTAACATGCTTGAAGATTTGAACCCTCAAGTGACCGGAAATTATGATTTGGCAATGTCCACAGATTATGCGAACTTTTTCAGCAGTTATTGTGACAGAACAACCTTCCAGATGCAAACGTTAATCGACAAGTTCGCAAGCTAATTTCCGCCGTTCTATAAAAACAAACTGAAAGCACTACTAAAAATGAAGACAGCAACAAACTCAACAACGATCAGCGACCAAATTCACAAGATTTGGTACGAGCGTGAAACCAGCAACCAGATTGACGTGCAAACAGCTTAAGGCACAATGCAAAAGGAGAGCACGAAACTACGCAACTAATAAGTAAATTCCCACAATATCTCCATGTAAAATTCTATAGGGTAACGGCGCATCCGTCCTAGCGGTCAGCGGCCGCTATGCTCTGGTCGATCGTCTCAAAGGTACTCGCGAGGAGACATTCTCTGGCGGAGCAAGCTCGTCCTGCCCCGTCTCAGGCACGGGAAAATCGTTTTCAGGAAGGAAACGGCGTGAGTCAGCATCGTCGTTGCAGTCCATGTTAGCCCCTCAGAAGCATCCTCACGCGACACAGGGCTGCTGTCTTGCGGATGCGGAGCCAAATCTGACGTAGACACGGCACTTCCTCTGCCATCAGCATGCCGAATCACAGAATAAGTTTGATTCGCTTCAAGCAGCTGGACAGGATCACACAGGGAATCACTCTTATTGCGAACAAAACGTCGTAACAACAGGTCCTGGATTCAACAACCACGAAGGCAAGGAAGTGCCCATCATGGCCTTGCGCGAGAAAAGAAACAAACGCTCATGGGGCGATTCATTTGTGACCAAGCAAACAAGTGATCTGATCGCGTGCAAAGCGTTCGGGGAGACCTTCTCCCACCGGTCCTCCGGCAACTGCCGGCCACGCAAGAGCAGTTTAAGGGTGCGCCAAACCGTTTGATTGACGTGCTCGCACTGAATATTGCCTTGAAGATGGTATGGTGTTGAGGTGCTGAAATTGATTCCCCGCGTCGTCAAAAAGTTGCGCGTTTCGCAATTAACAAAAGGAGCTCCACGGTCACTGCGGATGCAGCAGGGAAAACCTAAGATGCAAAATGAGCATGACAGACAATCGATAACGGTTGCGCATGTCATATTTTTACATGGAAAGACGAATGAAAACCGCGAGTGCTCATCAACTACAATCAGCAAATCATGACTGGGCCAGACACAGGACCTTTGAAGTCCACGCTAATGTTCGGGAAACGCTTGGAAAAAAACGCGGTTTCACCTCGGCACCAGTCTTGCAAGTCTTGCAGACTTCTTGAGTATATTCACTTGGCAAGCTGAACAAGCCGGGGTAGGCCGGATGACCTAGAGCGTCGTGTAGATTTCGCTAAGCGCTCGTGCTTGCAGAGGAGCAACTCCTTGAGAAAGTATCAGGTGCAACCTTCTCAATGCCAGGTTTGTGGCGTATGTCATAACTAAGTTGGCTCAATTCTGAACGGCATGACAGAATTTCTGCATTTTTTATTTTACAATATTTCTTTTGGTCAAGCATATAACTGACAGACCGCTGGTAGGGGATAAGCGTAAAATGTCTGCCATTAAGAAAGTGGTGCCAACGTCGCACAGATTCAATGATGGCTGTAGCCTCCTTTTCTATAGCAGGATAACGCTTTTCACAATGGTGAAAAGTTCTAGACATAAATGCCGCACGACGGCCTTCTTAAGAAAGAACTCCGGCGATCGTGGAACCTGAGTCTCTACTTCGAATGGAATGCAGTTTCGAATTACACCTAGGCTGACTTTCGCCAAGTCAGATTTGAGGACCTCAAAAAAACGTTTCGCTTCTTCACAAAGGGAAAAACACTGAGTTTGAGGGAACTGCCCAGCCTTTTCAGAATACTTGGGAATCCACCTAGAGTAGTACGAAAACAAACCGCTAATTATTTTCAGCTCTTTCATAGTAGAAGAAGGGGAAGATTCAACAAGGGTTGCAATCGTTTGGGATATGGTTTGGTTTCATTTGGGAGATGCGATAACCGAGCATGTCAATGGTGGTCGAGCTCGATTTCGACTTCTCCTCATTCAGTGTCAGGTTGCATGCATGAGCGGCGTCTAAGGGACGTTTAAGGTTCAGATCATGGTCTTCCATAGTCGAACTAGTGACGGTTATGTCATCAAGGTATGCATGCAGCTTTTTTAAATTATAGCGTTTGATGAAGTTATCAATCGTTCGCTGAAAAGCAGATGTCCCATTAGTAACCCCAAACGGAAATCTCTCAAACTGTAACAGTTCACCACCTGCTTCAAAAGCGGTGTATTGCTTTTCTTCTGGCAAAAGCGCTATTTGATTATAAGCGGACCGTAAGTCCAGCGAGCTGTAAAATTTGTCCAGAGCGACCTCGTTCACGAGATTTTCATTGCTAAGGAGCGGATGCGCATCCAAAAGAGTAAAGCGGTTATGGTGGGAGAATTGTCAATTACTAACCTTTTCTTAGAGTCTTAATTGACGACAAGGACCTGTGCTCTCCACGGGGATCTGGCGGGTTCTGTGATCTCTGCTGCAAGCAAACGACTGATTTCGTTTTTGATGAAATTTGTGTCCTCCGCACGGTACCGGTGCGATTTACAGGCTACAGGCTTGCACTCAGGAAGAAGAAATTCGAACAATTAGGAGGTTCCACCTTTGCAGCAGCTTCAGAAATTTTACCGCTCGAAGATGAAGCAGGCGAGGCGATAGTCGGAGATTTCTCGGGTCCATTCATGACGAACNTTACTGAACTGGGTTGTCGCGGAAACACTTGCCCGACAATAACATCGGCATAAAGGTTATTCATGACACTGAAACGAGCGGACGGGTAAGTACGATCCAGCAAGTTTGAGGTTCCAGCCACGCGTCCAAGAGTTCGAACTAGGGTTGCGAAATGCGTTTTGTAAAAATACCGACCATTTTGTCAACAGCGCCTGATCTAAGCTGTGTTGTAATTCGTAAGCGACACAGGAAAACGGAGACAATCAGTCTTGAAGCCACAATTAATAATTTGGCCGTATTTTGGTTGGCTCATTACACTTCGGTTTGTGACGTGTCAATCGCACCCAGGAAAGTGTTAACATCAGCAAATAAACTTCGCTGAAGAAGCTGTCCTGACAAAAGTCACTACAAGATTCATTGCAATTTGAGAAATTCTGCGTTAGTTCTTTTTGAAATTATGGCAAATTATCTATTTTTGCAATACCGGCTTCAGGCACTGATTTTCAAATACCGGCCTTTTACCGGCCTCTGCTAATTCAGAAGTGAAATACCGGCAAGCCCGGTGAAATACCGGCCATCTGACAACCCCAGTTCGAACGCAAACATTTGACGAAACCATCGCAATAGACGCAGGCGATCCATCGAAGCGCAGTTTCAATCTTCGTGCTATATTGTGGTCCACAAAATTTTCAGAAGCACCGGAGTCCACAAGTACCTGAACAGTGACGCCATCCAAAGTCCCATTGAATACTGCAGAATCAAGGTACGTAGGAGCGCTAGAGAGGAACTGTCGACCAACACCAACAGCAGATAAATCGTTCACAACATGGACCGCATGGTGAGAGGTGGTCGAAGAGTTTCGAAACAAGCATACCTTCGAATTATGTCCTCTTTTGAGGCAGAAATTGCAGGTTGCATTGCGAGGTGGACAAAATCGGCCCTGATGATTTTTTTGCCACAAGAAAGGACACTTTCTCAGCAGTGTTTCTTACGGGAGGTTCATTCCGTCCTCCGGTAGAGAACAGCGTCTATCGGATCGGCTCAGCTGAATCATTGGCGTTCGAGGATTGCATAGCTGGCGAAAGGGAAGCGGATTGAGCTATTGTGAGACACTGACGATGAGCCTTGTCTAAGTTATCGGCCAAATCAAACGCCTGCGAGAAGTTAAGGTCTTCCTTTTCAGCATTCGCTGTCTCATGTCGGAAGAAGACGAGCCGTTGATAAAAGAGTCGCGAGACAGCTCATCGGGATGAAAGCTGGCGCTTATGTCCGCAATCGAGCAGGCACTCCTTCGAAAAGAGTTTCAAAGCTTGAGCTCGGAAATGGATTCCCCTGGTTTCTGACGACGGCTTACTAGGAGGTGACGAACATAAAAATTGTTTTTCTTCTTTAGAAACAGCCGTTTCAGGTTCGAGACAATGTCCTCGTAAGCAGGTGCGTTCTCTACGTAGGGATAAATGGCCGGCAGCAAACAGCTGATAATTATTCTCTTCTTATTTCTAGCAGGATCGCCTTCCCTTCTACTCTCGCTTAAGCATTCGATAAAGTCTTCAACTGTGCGCAGCCAAAACGTGAACACTTTGGAAGCATCGCAACTCTCTGGCTAGATAGACAGCTCCTTCCGCTTGAGCATAAGCTTCTGCTGTTAGCACTGTTTCAAGACTTACTTAGCTTAGTAAATTCTGACAGAGCAACCTTTCAGATACAAACATTACTAGACAAGTTTGCTAGGCTTTAGTAAGCTAAATATCCGCCGCTGTATAAAACAAACAGAAAGCACTATTTACAATGAAGACAGCAACAACCTCAACAATGATCAGCGCCCAAATTCACAAGATTTGGTACGAGCGTGAAACCAGCGACCAGATTGACGAGCAAACAGCTTAAGCCACAATACAAAATGAGAGCACGAAACTACGCAACTAATACGTAAATTCCCCCAGTTGTCATCACTGATGTTGAAAACTACAAAAATTTTGTTAAGCAATAAACATACCGACTGTACGCACAACGCGAGTTTTACAGAAGAAAAAGCATTTGGTGTTTGGCAAAGAATCCTTATTAGATTTTGCTGCACAGCAGAACGTTGAATGTGTAGCAGAAAGCAAAAATAATGCGCTTTCGATGCCTCGTTCAGTGAAAGTGTAAAATTCTTCAACGAAAAAACTTTCACACAGGAGTCAGATAATTTTAGTGAGTAGGCAAAATGACTGATTTGCAACTGGAGAAACGGGGAGTGTCACAAATTACGTCCGATATTTGGCAGTATACATTTTACAACACAAAGTAACGCAGATGCTTCCAGATGTTTCAAGTGAAGAAATAGGGGAGTAAACAAGGTTTATTGGTGGTGAGTGATTTAAGGAAAATGTTTGCAAAACAAATATCAAAATTACAACTTCATCGGCGAAGACTTCAAAGCAAAGTGCGCTAAAACTTGAAAGTTGNTGCAAAACGTTAAAAGCGTGACAACTTCAACATTTGAAAGCAAATTTATTCTGATTTTATTGAATTCACCGTAAAGTTTGATGCGCGATGTCCAGTGTTAGCTTGACACATTACTGTTGCGATCGGAAACCCGAGCGGCAAGTGCGCAAACCTTCACACTGTGGCAGCAAGCAACAATAGAGATCATGCGTCGCAATTTCTCTTATGATTGCTTGCTCGCGCCACATTTATATATTGTTGTTCTTCGCGCACATCCCGTTCGTGGTGAATCACACATTCATCGCAACGCCACCGGTGTCAAACGAAATTTCTGACCTGTTATTGTTCTTCTGTTATTTTACTTGCGAGAATAGAAAAATAAGGTCTGGCAATTAGTTTTTTGGATGTGCTTTGTGTAAATCAAAACATTTTGGTTAGATATCAAGTACCCACAACAAGCTATAGCGTGGGAATACGTTTTACCATTGAAAATTTTCGGATTTTGTCCTTGACCTCAGTTATTTTTCTTTTTCTCACCCTAACCCATAACCTAACCCGACATACTTACCTAAACACGAATTCCTAGGCCCTAATAATCAGTTTTATGAGCGTATTTGGTATGTAGAATATTACTCTGTGCGTGCATATATGGTGTAAAATCAGAAATTTCGCAAGTCAAATTTCACTTGACACTGGAGAGGGTGCAACATTACAATAAACATGACGAGATGTTTCGGTACAAAAATGACCGGCACCATTTGGTAGATTTGCTTACAAGCACTGCAACCCTTGGAATACAAAGAAGCTTTGCTTTCTATGCGCGTTTTTGCTAAGCTGTAAAGAAAATTTCATTTTCAACTTGGTCGTCTTCGAAGAGCGTTTTTCATGGTGCTTAGATACATAACAGCCTCGTTACAAGTAGGAAGGTAGCCCAGCGAGACCGTTGAAAAACATTTCGATTTGAGCAAAACACGCAGCGCAACAACTGGTTATGTTACTTGAAAAGCAACAGTGGATGTCTGTAATCGCATATATTATGTTGCTCACGATTGACATCTCTCAGACAAACTGGCGAGTTTTTTCAACGCTGCTGTGCATTTCTTTCTTCAGTGAAATGTTTAGCTTTACACGGGAGCAAAATTTTTGTTGCTTAGCTTGTGAACGTTGTAAGCATCAAAGAAAATGCAAATGTTAATGGAAACAGATAAGGCTTTATGGTAGTGTAATAACATTGTCATTCACGGTTCTCAAAGTCGATACTTTTTTCATAAGACTAAAGTAGTCAGATTAGAAAAAATGGAATTATGTAGTTGTTTTTTTAGTTAGAACAAACCGAGGTATGAAGCTCAAGGTGAAGACCTCTGCGAACACGCTTACAAAAATAACGTTTCCTCAAATCAACTGCAATGTGAAAGAAATGCTGTGACGCATGTAAGAAAAAGAACGTGTGATGTAGCAGAAAAGCGACATTTCATTATCAAAGTTAATTACAAAAATGATTTTTTCTNGTTTGAACGATTTTAAATACGACTACGTGGATTTCAAGCAACTTTTATCTACAGTAACATGTTGCACCAACAGACGTGAAAGCACTTTGCAAAAAACAAACGACACTTCAAGCAGTGGCGTATCTCGGTTTTCCCGTGCCTGGGGTGAAACTGTTTGGCGCTGCCACCAAGCCCGTTCGTGGCAGCATAAAATAAAAGAAACACTGCAATCTAATGCTTTACTTGCAACTATCCAATTCCAAGGACAAAGTTTTCTTGCTTTTGGTACTGAAAATTCAGCGTTTACGTTGTCGAAAGCCTGATGTGATTTAAATGTGTCACCCACTTTCACCTAGAAATTACCTAACGCTAGTGACTCTCTGTACGAAGTTTTACAATCGATTTTGTGACCTGAATTTCCACAATCATATCTGTGGAGATGCTCAGTTGATAGGTGGAATTAGATAAAACACAGGTAGCAGTTGGATCAGCGATAGGGCAGAGGGTCAGTAAGTGTTGAGGAAATTCACACTTTAAAGAAACAAAAAATTCTTAACCAATATGTTTATTGCTGTTCAGCAACAATGTTGACCATAAAAATAATAACAGAAAGTGTATAAACCATTATGAAGGCTGTGGGTGCGTGAATTGCTGCAATAAATTTGTTTCAAATAGATCTTCTTCTTAACAATGAGATTCCCCATGATAATGTTGTGAAAACTTACCTCCACTCCTGTTGCTCCCCTTTTGAAAGAACAAGGGAAGCAATGCCTCCGCTCTTCGGCGTCCCAGGGAGTAACTGAAAAGTAAAGATTTATAACTAATGCACTCAACGCTGCCGTCTCATCGGAACAACCTCGTCGAAGACCAAGTTCCTGCGGTTGAGAAATGGGTGGTCTCTTCAACACCCTCAACAAATCTTTGCCCGGGCGATCGTCGAAGGCACTGGAAGGATGGTCAGAGATATCATAGAATGTAATTCCAGTAGTGGTGCTGTCATCAATTATATTTATATTGATATGATCGAGTAAGGAGGGTTGAGGAGTAGAAGAAAATCCGGTAGGTTTGATTATAAGAGATATGCAGCCAAGACTCAAAATACTGTCAAAATATTCAGAAATGTGTGTGTCAATTTGGTATTTCAATAACTTGGCATTTGTGCCGCCTCCGATTATGTAATTATTTTTTTCAGAGTGCATGGTTTCAAGTAGATCAGTGAAAGCAAGCTGAAAAGCTTGTAAGTTAGGAGAAGGGTATCTGAAGATCATTCTAACAACACATATTTTGTCACTAACATTATTTCACTTCACTTCAATGAAAAGACTTTTACATCCATCTATAGGTAATTCTAAGTCTTGTCTCACAGTATGCTGCAATTTTGTGTTTACATACAGGCGAACACCTCAAACACTGGTTAAAGGAATCAACATGAACAAAGTGTAGTTAGAAATTTGTATATTTGTACTACACTTTGATTTAAATTTAGTTTCTGATATTGCTATAAAATCAGGTGAGACAATACACATTGAAAAAAAATGTCAATTTTGATTCATGATTCATAAAACATACTACTTGAGGTTTTTTATTTATTTCATTTTTATTTTCTTCATTTTTAGACATTTATAAGAAAGTATTACGCACAGTGGGGGCAAGCAAGGAATCGATCGGCAAAATTTGAACAGGAAATCGATTTTGTGGCAGCCACGTCTTTTTTCAAAGAGACTGAGACCTCAATTGAAGGAGTTACCGCTTGAGATAATTTAAGCAGGAATAATAACGCCAAGCAATTAGGGCAGAGAAACGCCACCCAAACTTCAGCGCCAGCGGTGCTCTAAATATCAGTCGCCTTTGTTTCGCCGTTCCTTCGCGGCTTTTCGCACTAGTTCGTATTGTGGGCATTTTCCGACTTCTTCAGATATTTGACAACCGTCACACCTTCACGTAAAATTACGCATCTGCAGAAATCTGCAATCAATATTTACGGGTCAAAAGATGAAAGTCTGATGATAAAGCAGAGAGAGGAAAACAATTCGAGACTAAAATAAATATATCAGAACGCAAGTTGCCACATCTATTCATGGCCTATGCCATCGCAAACGCGACGATCTGAACGGTGAAGACACGAGAACATCTGCAGAAAGTTCTTTCACAACGCAATTGCGAGTACAAGATTGCAACAATGTGACAGCACATCACAAGAATTGTCTTTCAAGTGCCTTCAACCATCGCCAGGATAGAGATTTGTTTAGGGGCTTGCAAAGATGGCCCATGTCTCGAAGTTGTTCCGATGGGAAGGCAGGAAGTAACACGACCAGCCTCCAACGAAGATGCATCCACATTGGGGAGTTTTCCTACTACAGTCAGACTAACCAAATTCCAGTTTTTAAGGTCTTGGTACGATCCGGTAGAGATTCAAACCACGCGGAACTATGACGCACAGACACGAAGTAAGCGCTCTAACCACTAGGCCAGACGCCACAATAAAAACTAGAAAACACGTCTTTCCCAAGTAATTTATTTAACTAGAACATCGAATGTATAACCGACTGTTGCCAGGAACACAAGTTGCAACAATTAAAAATTGAAAATACGTCCTTGACAAATAATCAATATCTCCGGAGCATCGAAGCGAGCTGACTAACGGCAATGTCCGAGTAACGTAACTGTCCTGTGTATTGCCTGAATCAATTTACCGTTGTGACTAAGAACGTGGGTTGAACGCTTAAGTGAATTTGCATTCGTTACAATGGCAATAAATCTCTAGAGTGCGCCTGTAAACGCTGCGATGGGAATTTGTTCATTGATTGATTGATTGATTGATAGAACCCAGGCAATGCACAGAAACACTACAAATGAATGAATGAATTTAATTTGTAATCAGACACGAAGTCCATAGCACAAGCACACACTGTCTTCACAACGCAGTTTGATACAAAAAGAAAAGTAGAGCGTTTTACAACGGCGTTGGAAGCAGAACCACAGTGTCACAGACACTTTCTTAACACTAATGTTCGCTAACCCGTAACACTTAGCAAAACGCTACTACAGAGTAAGACGTCAGTTCCTTAACTGGCCGAGACCAGGTAAAGTATTAATGCGTTGTGGCATGACACGCCCTCAAATGAAAAAACACTGCAATATCCGAGAATTCAATCATGAAGTAAAATGCGATTAAAGTATAGTGTTCAGAGCGCTGGTGTAGGAGGCCGTGGTGCAGGGGTGCAATAGCACCCCTAAAATTTTTGATTCGGTGAAACTCTGGGAAAAATCCCATAAAATCCGGGCAAAATCCGCTAAAATCCGGGCAAAATCTCAAAGAACTTGCTAAAACTCCCTGAAAATGACACCCAACACTCCCTTAAAATGGCGAGAACCTCCTAAAACTCCCTGAAAATGCTTCGATTAGAATTTAACGGCGCCCGAATTCACATGAAAAGCTTTTTTAATTTTTTTGGAGGTCACTTATGTTGAAGTATTTTTCGGGCAATTTTGGAAGAATCTAGGCAAAATTCCTTTGCACCCCCAACAACTTGCCTGCTCCTCCACCTATCGTTCAGGCAATGAGGACGAATATAAACAATGTGACTGCATCAAAGCACGCAACTGTACGTTGTTAGATTTTCTGAATCTTTCGAGAAACGGGTACACACTTTTTGGTAACAGGGCCACAAAGGCAGGAATGCTGCGTTGAACCTGATGACTGCTAACACTCGCACTCTAGGCAGGTGGTATAGACCTCTGCATCCAACATTTTAGGCCACACGGAATATCTGCATGCCTGACTTTCTAAAATTTCACCAAAACGGAAGGAACGAATAAATACATTTTTAACTGCATTTAAACATTGGGAAAAAGGAAACACAGATTTTTTGTTGCACAACTTTGATATCGTAGTTGTCTCTGAATGTCTTTGTCATCTCAGAGGTCGGTATCCACTACAATCCCCAGATACAAAGAGCCATCATGCAAAAGGAAAGCCAATGCAACAGTTGGAGATAAAACCATCACAATTAGAAAACTAAACGCAGGACATGGCAACGTTAATTTATAGGTGTAAACAACAATGATAACACACTGGGCTGTGATGAGAGCAAACAACAATGCTAGTGCACTTATTACCAATTTTAGGCAAGACAGAAAGGCAGATCAAAAGTGTTACAAGACCTTGAAAGCACTGTGCATTTTGTGGCTGCCATGGAAAGCACCAACAATCCCTGGTGCGGTTGGAGTCACTAACAATGGCAAAAATTAACTTTCCCACTGAACCACAACGTGACATGCGTAAGTTATGGCTATAATATAGCGACTTGTGTGACATGCCATCAGTGGTGTAGGAACTGGGGGTNAAGGGGTTGAAAGCACATCCGCAAAACGTTTGATTTGTCATGGATCTTGGCAAAATCCATGAAACTTCAGGCAAATCCCAAAACGTTTAGGCCCAGGTGTTTTGACAACTTCAAATGAGACTGAATGAAATACCTTTGAATTTCATTTAGTTCTCTCCTAGCAACGTCGCCCGCTCAGAAAAATTAATGCCCTTTTTTGGTCTTCATGTCTTCTTTTGGTCTTCATGCACTGCTTGGCGCAGGAAATACTTTTGGGCAAGTTTGGCAAATTCGTGCAAAAATTCTTCGCCCCCCAAAACTTTTCCTGCTCCTACACTACACCTATGTATGCCATAAACTGTAGGTTGGCCAAAATAACAATAATTTTTACGTCAGAACGTAAGATGGTTGTCGAACCGCAGTAATTGAAAAAAAACAGACTGCAAAAGTGACAATTACCAAATGGCTTTGTAGCGACACTATCTGAAGAGCGGTGGCATATTAAATGAATCCTCCCTAGACGAAGCATACGCTGTTACTTTTTTCTAACAAAGAAGTTTGCACTCTCTCAATATCTGTGAAGGTAATTGATATCACCATCTTGATTCAAAATTAATGTTCAAAACATGATCTTCGCTTGTGTGAAATAGTTCTTGCATCCAATACTTTGTGTTCTTTTACGTCGCCCGACTTTGGTGACCGCGCATTGTGCTATCATTGCTGTTTAGTCCCATCACATCATTCAAAAGATGCACGTAATTAGTTGCCATTGTAACGAATGCACACTCACTCAAGCATTGCACCCTCGTTCTTATGTCAAAGAGTCAGTTTTGATGTTCCAGTGAATCTAGTGAAATCAATTATTAGAAGACCTATTTTGCAATTTATGTTTGGGAGCTTGTGTTCTAATTTATTCATTTTAGTCTTACAATTGTTTGCTTTTTCGTCTTTTGCTGTAATCTCCACACTTTTCAGCTGTAAGCATTGCTTGCAGATTTCAGGATTTGGATATGTAATTTTACGTGAAATAGATTTCCTATTAAAAATTTGCTGATCGATTCTTTGCTTCCACTCACCCCATTGTGGAGATTACAGCGGACTTACTTGAATATAGATTTGTACAAATTTGCATCATCGCAAAAAGCTGAAAATAAATCCCAGTAAGCTGATCCCTCAAACGTTTCAAGAAAACCTAGAGTTTTCAATTTGACATTTTCAGGTATCATTGACCCGAACGCCAATTTCAGACTTCCAGTAGAAGTAGCCTACGAACGTGNTCTGTTCGACCGAAAACTGAACAAGATTCTTGAAGATCCTTCAGACGATGCAAGAGGTTTCTTCGATCCTAACACGGAGNAAAACCTCACTTATCTTGAGCTTATGCAAAGGTCAGTTTGATATAACGCGTANAGCAAGAAAGTGGCTGAAGTGATAGCATTCAAAATGGAAGTGAACGAGGTAGCCAGCTGGGCTACCATTTCCTCATAAAAACGTCTGTCCTAATAGGGTGATTTTGAAAAATCATGACAAATGCTGCAACACACTGAATGACCAATGTTCTTATGGAAAGAGCAAATTTTAACCATTAAAATCTGGTGCGGCTCAAACTCGTCCATGGAAAATCAGTTTTGAATTTGCTTTAAAAACTGACTGCATTTTTAGCATCGTCTGTACTCTGAAACTACTAGTTCTTAGCGAAGTTGCATTTGCCGTTGAGAAAAAACATTAACAAGCTAAAAAGAAAGTCACCTGTCTCTGATTTACTATCAAAATTTAGGTTTGTTCAAGTTTCGTTTCATGCAACTTGTTCACACACATAAAAATACGTTAAGGCCCACACATCAAAATTCTATGCGAAAACATTTCTCTTTTTGTTTCCCTCAATGTATATTGCTCTATTATTTGAAAATCGTTGGGAAATCATCTGGAGAAAATATTATTTTGAAAACCTGAAAGTGGGCAAACAAAAGAAGTGGAAAACTTTTTTCGGTAGATTTCATGAACATTTCAGTAAAAGCTACGGTGAATGCTCTGAAGTATTTCAAACCAACCAATATAATGTAAAACCGGTGAGAGAAGAAATATGTTCCATGCATTTATCTGTTTTGTTTTTTTTTATACTCGCAGTGTAATTAATATATTATTTAAATAGTTTTTTTTTGTTTTTGCAGGTGCATCATTGACGAACACACTGGTCTACGTCTGCTTCCATTCCAAGTGACTCCAAGAACCGTTGCCTTGAAGATGTCAAAAGTAAATGAAAATCTTTGCCTGCTGTAGACACCTGCCCAACCAGTAGTACCTCTGAGTACTGTGACGTACAGTTCCATTGTTACTGTATTTTCACGACTTTGTTGAAACGAGCTCAAATGCAATTATGGGGCTGAAACCACGCGTACCTAACCGAACCAACTTGCTGTTTAATAATTTGTTCAAAACTCTTTCACAACTTTTTTAGACCGAAAGTTTTAAACTGGAGTTGATTCGTTCATTGATTAGACTTCAACGTCACTTAAACGTTATTGCTGATTAAATTTGTAGAAGTCATGAAAGCACACGGCTAGAAGTGATTCTTAGTTATATGGACATCCAGTTAATTTTTGTGTTTTTTCGTTGCAATAGAACGTGTTTTTCACTTTACGGGTGCCGCAAAATTCACCAACTTTGTTCTGTCAACGATGTTAGGTGGTGTTTGAATCGGCTACAAAACGACAAGTTTTACTGCAAGATCTTCTCGCGGCCGACTTATTAGACTCCACCACAGTTCAAAAGTATGAAGAAGGAAAAATGACATATGAAGAAGTCCAGACCATGGTTGCCAATCTCAAAGTGTATGTGGACGGCATTCTACCAATCGCTGGAATAATTAGTTCAACAACAGGTAATCACTGGTAGAGGTTCATGAACGTGTGCGTAGTTCTCACAAAACAAATGTCTTAGAATTTCAAAGTTTATATGGTAATGGTAATGGTAATGGCTTATTGTTTCATACGACTCAGCCAACAAGCAGAAGTACCATAAAAGCCATCGAGTACAGTAAACCAACCATTAGCGAAAATTAGAGCAAATGAAAACACAATGGCACAATAGCTGATCAGTGTAAACAAAGAGGGGCGCTGTGTCGTATAGGAT
>JGI24021J15306_10003490_pt1 | contig 17757 bp, 11 predicted proteins | sample Ectturendosymbi1_FD_15306 | JGI IMG/M metagenome (IMG submission 15306)
AAGTAACAAGCAAAAAGTATGCGAAAACACTTAATCTCCTTGCGAAGGTAATAAAGTTTTTGTAAAATATCAAGCTCAAGGGGGGAGTTAACCCCAACCCCCCACTTGCGTACGCCCTTGGACAGAACTGAGACGTGCTTGATACGGTTTAATTCTTGTTATCAGTTAACGTTTGAAGTACCTCGATATCTGCCGACTTTTCTTTTTATTATTGCGTTCATTTTGTTATAAGTCAGTTATCAAGAATCGTTTCAAATAATGGCGTTTCACATAAAAGTAGTATGTACCAAAATGTCCAAACTTGCATCTTGGAAGTTAACAGTACCAGAATTGGTATTAAAACTACCAGTTGAAATTGTATATTGTGTAAGGTCTTCACTCCCACACGCAACGCGCTAGACTCCAAACATGCATCGCAGTAACAAAGAACACACAAATACATGAAAGCACACGAGGACATACACGTGGCGTATATATCAACTCTGGCATTCCTGCTTTATAACAGATCAGGGTTTCTTAAGGCGTTTTAGGGACCCGATTCGGGTTAGTTCCAGTTGACGATGGTATCTTTTACAGCATATTGTGTGTTGTTCATACATTACACTTTTGTTTTGGGGGGCCCCTGGCTGTAGCCCAGTCAGCACCCCCCTTAATCCGCCACTGCTTGTGACATTTTTTCGGAGCCCGGGGAATTGCAACCCCCTCTCGTTACCCCTCTGGCAGTCAGATTGTTTATATTCGTCCTTATTCTTTGAACACTACAACCGCATTTTACTTTGTGACCGAGTGCTCGGACGTTACAGTGTTTATTTGAGGGCGTGTACGTACCACAATACTTTCGTACTTGACCTGGCACTTGACCAGGGTTGGACTCAGTGTCCAATTCTGGATGTAGTTTTATACCAAGTGTTACGGGTTAACGAACAATAGTATTAAGAAAGTGTCTGTAACTCCGTTATTCTATCTCCAAACTCGCTATTAATTGTTCTGTTGTGACTGTTTTTAGCATCAGCATGGTGCAGACTATGTGTGTTTGTACTCTATTTTATGGACTTAGTGTCTGTTACAAAACCTTAAAATTAAAAAATGAAATAGAAAGACATGTTTTTACAGCTTATTGAAAGTCAGGGGTGCGTGAACCAAAGGAAAATTACTTAAGGGGGGCGTGGCGAAGAAAAGGTTAAGAACCACTGGTCTGTCCAATTCATGTAGACCAGGGTGGCTAAACTTTTTGACCCAAGGGCCGCATTAGCGACTGCCCGGCCACTGGAGGGCCGGATGTAGTGCGATTTACGTGACAAGCAGCAGTTAATGTTGTTGCACTACTGTCCACAGTCGGAAACGTGACACTTGAATAAAATGCGCAAGGTATTTGGTGGGTCGGATTAAACTGGTCAGCGGGCCGTAGTTTGGCCACCCCTGATGTATAGACTATGAAGAGAAGCGGTGACAGCACACACCCTTTCGTAGTCCAACACTAACGGGGAACGGTCGTTATTTAATTCTCCCGACACGGACACAAGCTTCTGAGTAGGAATACAATGACTTGACGGCCAGTGACAGGCGGCTGTCAATACCGTAGCCTACTCCCGCAACATTCCTTAAAGCAGGGGTCACCAACCTTTTTGAAACTGCGAGATACTTTTTGTGTACCGGTTAATGCGAAGGGCTACTAGTTTGACATACACATCTGAACTAAAAATTTTGCTCAATTTACCTTCAAATATTTTAGTATTGATATGCGTTAATGCGAAGACATTGATCATGCTAATGTTGTTTTTAGAACAGGCCCGCGGGCGACCTACATGGTCCTTGCGGGCACCACGTTGGTGACCCCTTCCCTAAAGCTTTTCACGAGGGAGTCGGTCGTATGCTTTCTCGAGGTCGACAAAACATGTGTTTTCGGCATACTACCAAGCTTTCTCAAAAATTTTCTGGAGTGAAATTTTGTCTGTAGTGCTATGGCCGGGATGAAAACAGCACTGGGCATCATTCAGTTTGGATTCATTATTTCGCAGCATCTGTTTTTGAGGTACTTGTCAATGTAAATGTTAAATATTTGAAAATTCCGGAAAAGCATCGCGGGCCACATGCGGCCCGCGTGTTTGAGACCCCTGCCTTAAAGCACGGTGTAACAGCAGGCTTAAAACTTGCTTTGCAGAATATTCCCAACAAAGTTGTTTATTTTAATATTCACACTAAACTTTCCTCTGCCTAATCCTCAAAAGCTTACTTTAAAACCCTCCGTTGATTTATGACTGTCTTGTCATAACCGAAACACGCGCTAACTCAAATAAGCCAAACAAAAGATTCAGACAAATAGACAATGCGCAATATGATCATACACAAATCCTTGCACGGTCTACGTCATAATTTCATATCAACACCAACGAAATCATCTAGATCTATTTTTTCAGCTCGTAACTTTTCAAGTGAAAGTGGTCAATGTTACTCAATCTTTTACTGGTCGTAGAATTTGAGGAATATTTTCACTAATTTCATTTTTGAAAAACTTCTCTCGCATGAAGCGCCGGTGACTGGAAGAGTTACAGCTATTACCTATTAGTAGCAACAATGAAAGAAATTGTTAGAGAGCGATGTAGGCAGCTGCGTCTCCTTCCGCAGCAAATTCTTCTTGGTATGACTCAAGTGCGCCGCCCTGGTGGCAGTGCATACATCAACTGATTTGAAAAATCCGGCAGCAATCCCAAATGCACAAAGCGTTAGCAAGTCTCCTACGAGCTGTTCATAGGCATGAATAACAAAAACAACGCAGGTTTGATGCTCGTTTGCCGGTAATGTATTTACAAAATTGTTGGCAGTTGGTCAGCATAAAAAGAAAATTTTTGATTTTTTCAAAGTGACCTCCATACTTTTTTCCAGTCGACTTCTGCGTGTGTCCCACAACGCTTACTTCACTTGTCAGAGGCACGTGATCTGACGAGTAGTCCCAGAATAAATATAGTAGGAAGGGGAACATTAACGCATTTGCAGCCATAAAATTGCATTAAACGGTTCTTATCAAGATGCGCGTGTTGTTTTCAAATGCACATCTCTTTCACTGCATCTTGGATTTTGTCCGAAAATGATGATTGATCAAACAGGGGCCATCAAACAGGCAGTAAGTGGCAAAGAAATGACAATTCGAAGCTGGAAACAGATTAGGAGATTTAACGAATGCATGGTCGCCATCCTGAAACACAACATAACAGAAATAACACTTCGCACCCAAACACAAGTCTGCTCTTCAAGCCTTATCAGCTTTGACGCTTAGGTGTTTTCCATGATCCAGTCTGAAGTCGACATCAAGTAAAAAGTTCAGCTCAGTCTGTCCTGCGTAGCAGCTATGAAAGGTACTATCAGCTGTAACTTTTATTTGCACTTCATGGCTGGCTGGACGTGGACGGAGAATTCGCGCCTCTTCCACGGCTGCGAGGAGCACCTTGCAATAAACAACAACGTTTTACCGAAGCTGTACAGCAAGCACACACCGTTTTTTTCACGAGACAACCCAGCACCTCGGCAGGGGGCTATTGGTCCCCGTGGATTTTGAAATTTGATATTTTATTATTTACTCGTCAGTAGAAAAATGCTTGTTTTCTTAGTTTTGAATTGATAAAATGAAATTTTACCACTGCTGGCCCATCCGGAAAACATCCTTTGGCCACCCCTTGAAAAATACACTATTATGCCCCTGGAAAAAATCTTTCCGACACCTATAACTGCGATTGAAGTCTTTCTTAAGCTGTTACGACAAAGAAAGAAGAGCATTGATGGAGAAAATGCGCGCAAGGGTCAAATGCACTTATTTGCTTTTTTAAAATGAAAATCTCTTCTGTTACTGGAGAGAACAAGAGCCTACTGATCCCATGAACGTCTGAGGCCTGAACATAAAAGTTCTAAAATCTAATAATCCGAAACGTAAATCACTACGGAAAAAAACTGCTCTCAATCAGAGAAATCCGGACAACGTATCAACTTACCAATTATGCGAATTCGACGTCCTTGCGTATTGCTCGGGATGCTACTTGCCTCTTTCTGACTTCGATCGTGGCTGCAACAAAAGCGAATACATCTCTGTGCCACGAAAAAATCATTTTCATGAAGCAAACAAAACGCCGTTGCCCTCACACAGCCGAGTAACCCACAAACACAAACGCTTTTAATTCGAACCCTGAATCGTCTAACCACCGTGATACTTACTCCGCATCTTCCGTTTCCTGCTCATCTGACTGTGGTCCAATGGTGCTACTTACAGCTGAAACCTGGAAAACAGCACGAGATATCCGGTTATCGCCAGCATTACAGCACGCAAGGAAACCTGTCGTTTCCACATGATTTGCAGCAACAAGCTTCACTTTATTTCAAGCGCGGTTTGCAGTCCTAGACATCGAGGCAACAACGAAAAATCTGTGGTTGTTTGAATGAAACCTTGTTTGACGTTTCAACTGTTTTCATCGTGGTCAAATTCACACGAAACCAATGGAGTTGAAGCACAGAGCATGTCGACGAAGGGCACGAAAGAGGAAACTATGATGACATCAACCATCACTGCGACAGGAAAAGTTGGCAAAGAGATAATTTTTCGACTCAGACTTAAAGGTTAAATACAAAGAAAGTTGTGGACGACGCATCGACAAAACGGGGGCCGATTTTCTTGCACGAGGAGCTACTCTAAGACAACTCAGCGATTCCAATCAATAGGATTCAAAATTTCTTGTTAATCAAAACTAACAACATCACACCTCATTTTTACGTTGTTGCTTGGTGTGCTTATGTACTTTACTTTTGTTTTTACAGTCTGTTGAAAGATTACACTGGATTTGACCATCTTATTTTCCATCGCGCGGACATGCCAATCTTGATAATATGACCCTAAGTGGTGAAAAAGATATCATACAACAGTCCCTATTGCGGAAGTTAGCCGCGTACTTTTGTGTACACACCCAATGACAAGTTCAAAACGGAAAATAGTTTTTTAATTCGCACTTTCTGCTANAAACAATTTTGTCTTAAGACTTTTAGTCTGAGGCCCGGGGTATAAATTGAGCAAATTAAATGGCCTATTTGGTGACTTGCTATCTGGAAGACCAGGGCAAGAAAAGGAATCTGCATCTCTAAAATAGAAAAACATTCGCTGAGAAACACAAGAAAAAAAACAGCATTTAGTATTTATTTGATAAAGTTTACGTAATTCAGAGTGAAAACAACTTTGTTAGTGCAACTGAAAGCAAATAATCCAGTGCTTCAGCTGTAGTGAGCTACATTCAGAAGTTGGTCGTGTCCCTACTTATACATTTAAACTAACACTTCACAAGCATAATTTTGTTTTCATGTAAAGGTAGCGCTGTGACTAGCGCAGAAAGGTTCAAAACGTTTTGTTTGAGAACAATCGAATGGCAAAAACAAAAGCGCGATTACAAAACTTCATTTTTAGACAGTCTACTGACTCGTATTTGAAAACCATGCTCATTTCACCGTGACAGACGCATGTTGTACACACACTTCTGTGTTCAAATCTGATTGGCTGGTCGATTGGAACATGGGGCGAGAAATCACTCACATTTGATGTAGATTGTGGCGGATCACTCATTTCTACCGACGAGAAGACCGTAGATGACGATGGTACTGGTGCAGTCGGCACATTACGAGCGTTATCTTCGCCAGCTCCAGCTAAGTCCATCAAGGTGTTGTCAACTGAACCCAATCCTGTCAACATTAAGCACAAAACCTCAATTCAGTAGAACTACGAATACCGGTTCTTCATCTGCTTTTAAGTCTTCATTTGCTATTTTGGACAGAAAGTGTGCAACTTGCGATCTTAGCCCGTCCTTCCAAGTGGTAACATGTGTAAAACACAATGAAGTTTAACTGTGATTCTCAGCACACAGTATATTATATCTAAGCGCAGATACTACGTCGGCGTTGTTCAATCCAAAATATTTCAATTTATTTCGTAACAATAATTCATTTCCACACCCGCTTTTCCTCCGGGAGGGTCGCGGGCCAGCAGCCCTAGGAGGACTCGAAATATCTCACGGACAACAGCAATCTTTGATAACGCTGCTGACTCTACACAGGGACGGGACCAAGGCATGTCGGGGATGTAATCACTCCACCTGGACCTTGGCCGACGTCTGGGCCGCTTTCCCGTGGGTGTAACCAGCAGAACTTGCCTTGCCAATCTTTCCTGGGACATTCTCGGCGTTTGCCACGTATTAAAATACGCTGAAGTTAAATATTTGAAAAAATCTCCCCACCTACAGCAAACAAGGAACATGGTAATGTTTTATTATTTTTTTAACAACCAATTATCGTGCAAAAATGATCTGTGGCATTTTTACTTTACCAAATCGGTTTACGAGTTTAGAGCCACAACAGCTAGTTGTGCGGGTGGCCAATCGCATGCAGTTTTGCGGCTGACAAACTGCAACCAATATGGAGTCTAGCAATATTTTGATGCGGTTGACTGATCACCAGCAACGTCACAAAAAGGTCACATTTTAGCAATGTGAAAGCTACGCTATTTGCACTGTACGAACATAAGCAGATATTTTTTCCACGAAGTAATATTTTGGCTGCGCTCTTCACAGCAATGAACCAATTACACAACAATTCTTCCACATTCTTCTGTCCAGTATTCAAGGGTATGCAACAATAAGCTAAATGACAAATTCAGGCCCGTCGTGTGAACACTCCCGATAGATCCCATGCACACCCGGTGGCACGACCGTTCACGTGACTTCCAGTCCCACTTACCACCAGGAACGGCACCAAAGTTTCCACCTGTAGGCACGTCATCAAACTGAAATCTTATTGGCTGGCCGGGTGGAACACGGGGCGAGTTGATGGCCTGGCAACTGTCATCCGGTCGGTTAGGTACTAGAGTAGGTGTACAAGGTACAATGCTGTCGCCGTCAGGATCCGACATTGACTGTCAACAAAAAAATTGGTATCAAGTTTACTACTGCTGTAAACAAAAATATAAAAATTATGCCAAGCAATCACAGTGCACAGAATAAATTTAAGGACAAAAAGAGAAGCTCATCGAACAGAGACATTCATGCCCAATGGTGCGTGCCATGCGATAGGCTGACTTCACCTTGTCTTGCTTCTTGTGTGTGGAAGTCAGCCAAAGAAACGAAGCGGTGATAACGACATTTTACATGAAGCTATGTAAAGCGGGAGATACATTCATCGAACACATGCGCACGAAGGCATACGGTAAGTTAAAGTAAGCCGTGGTCTGTTCCTCTTGCCTGCTTCACATGCCTGTAGAAGAATAGAAACAGACCACAGCCATCAGGAACTTACAGGAGGAACGATGCCAGGAGTGAGGGGTGCGGGTCGGGTAGATTGTCTGGCAGCTTGAAGAATAATGAAAGGAGGATTGGGTATGCTCGTACGTTGTACTGGGCGTGATGGACCTGCCTCTTCTTGTCGAGCACTCGTAGAAGACATTACTTTTTCATCTGCCAAGAATCACGAGACAGAATCAGTCACCAAACGGAACTTCAAGACAATTGAATACAGTGTCATCAAATGCAGCGCAGTCGTACAGAAAGCATATGCTTTTCTGTGCCATAGAGCATCGCTTTGCTTAAACTCCTCCAAGCGCCAAACCCTTGTAAACTTAACAGGGTTGCAAAACACGCTTTGGAACGTTTGGGTATAACCTTCAGGGTTACATCAAGCCCGTAATGTCTTGGTTCAAATTGTCGCCAAACTAACTGCTTCATTGATTTGCGATTAATTTGAGAGACTAACAACTAAAACAGATGGCAATGCGGGTATATGATGTTTTCACAGAAGAACACATATTTTCGACGTGCTTGTTGCTCATTAAACGATAATCCTTCTTAAGACATTAATTTCAAAAAAGAAAAACATCACCACGTTTCTAAAAAAACAATCCGATGCAATAGCACCACACAGCAGCAGAACAGTTGCCAGCCATGTACGTACGTTTGCTTTCATCCCCCGGCATGTCACGGTCGGCATCGTCTCCTTCATCTTCACCGACAGTGTTCAATCCGTTGTCATCCTGTTTGTACAACAGACACGCAAAATACCCGGTGTCAAAACTTTTAATAAACCTCGCACTAACGCTGCATCGCCAGCATTGGAACAAAACCTTATTAAATACATAAAATTCGTTTCTCGAATAAGATGGCGCTTCCCGTCGGGTCATCGGTGATTTCAAGCTGGTACTTACAGATACTGAACTAAGACAAGTCGTTCAAAATCCATGTTTTCTTGTTCTGAAGGACACTAGCGCAACAGAATGTCATATAAGTACAGAACAAGCGGATGAAAAGCTTTTTTATGGCAACGAATATTAAAAACACTCCTTCCAGATCTAATCGGAAAAAACTGCTTATACGAGTCAGTGGTGGATTAACATATTTTCACTTTTGATCACCGATGAAGTTGGAAGCAAACATTCACTTTTCATAAAAATCAAACGAGACATTCGATTTCACAAACCACGATGCATATTGCCATGCGCTTACGATTCCCTAATGCAGATGGAGACATGTTGCAGTTTCCTGCCAACCAGTTGCGGCCAAGCTTCTTATACAGGAAGATACTAGCGAGATTTTGACGCTACCATCCTCAGCACCCGGTTAATAATTTTGCGCACACATCGAGCTCCACTGGTCCAATTGTTTTAATGACAGGACACGTAATAAAAGCTTCTACTTAACCGCTCAATTGTGTGTTTTTTTACGTTACATGACCGTCAGCAATGCGTTCGCAAACACATTGCAGGGGTACCGCCATTATCCGAACGACAGTAAGAAATTCCAACCTTTTTTTGTAACTTGATAACCAGCTTGGGCTTTTGCATTATGTGGCAACTAAAGGTTAGCAAAATTCAGTTCATACCCCTGCCGAAAATATTATATTCCGACATAAGCTTCCATTCGTTACACCTATGAACAATAATCGAAGACTACAGACCTGGCTATCAATGACGTCATCTGGTTCCATATCCGATTCGCTGGACACGACAATGACGTCATGTTGGTCAGCCATCGACGAAGATGCAACCTGATCTAGCGTTGGACTCGCTTCCTCTGGTAGAGAAGATGAAGCGACTTGTGAATTGTTGGCCTCTACGGAACCCATTCCACTGTCAGCTCCAAGTAATGAGCATTCATCTGCACAAAAACCTTTCTTCCAATAGTATGTAAAGCGTACTCTTCAGCAAAAAGTTGCCGAAAACATCCACTAATGTCATGTTTTTTTAAAGATGATTGAGAAGCCGAAAACGAGCAAAGTGCGTCTTGTTCGCAATCACCTTCCTGGTGGACTCGCAACACTTCGGAAGTTGACTGATCAACATGTTCGTCGTTATCGTCAGCTTGTTGCGACTGGTCCGGAACGCGAGCCTGACTACTTGCAGCCTGCAACGCAACAGCAACACATCAACGCAAATAGAATGAAAGCTTGACATACCAGGNCGGCGCAGGTGCTTGCCGCCATGCGATGATCCTCGCCTACACCAATTTACCAGTTTGTTCGTTGCACGATAATTTTTGTTTGAACCTAAACGCCGCACCTGCAGCAAAGCAAAGGGTTTTAAAATTAAGTTACAAAGGCACTGTGTAGCTGTTCTGGACTACAAGCTTGTTTAGATCATTTAACAAGAAAATCTATCAAGCTGGGAAGAAAACTAAAGACTGGACAAGCACTTCTGCAAACTATAAAAATACAAAAATTCCTTGACAATTACGGCTTCAGTGCAGCATTAAACGAGTTACAGGAAACGGTATACCATGCTGATCTACACCCACGCTATAGTCTGCACTATGTAACTTTAAACACACGAACACCTTGTGCATAACTTTGCAGTGACTGGCAAACGTCTAGTGTTTTTAAATTTGGGCTTAACTGCTGTGCTATTAACGGCATATAACCTCTCCGGAAGCATCAAAGTTAACGTTGCAATAACAAAATTAATAAAAACCACGCTTCGCATCACTGAAATGGCGCTTTTTTCCACTGGGGGAAACGATGAGCTAACGAATGCTTTCAAACATGCGGTACGCTTGGTTACTGCAAGAGCAAGCATCACAAGAAAGAAAAACCTTTTCATCGATTTCTGAATCGTGGACGACGATACAAAGACTGCCTCTCAAAGCTATCTCCTGCTGTTTCGGCGCAGACTCGGGGAGCGAACCAGCAAGACCTGTTTTCAGCGAAGAACGATACACCCTTGAAAAGCGGGTTCTGCGCTGCTGCAAATGTGCTATGACAAAGTCCTGGCTGCTAACAGGCGAGCAAGTCGACACGCGCTTAATCCTTGCACCTGCAGAACTGTTTGATGGTGAACGATGAGGCTGCGCGTAAAAACAAACGTGGTTTTGACGATGATTGATGTCAACAGGGCAACAATCAAGTTTGCTCCATGCCAACCACAACAAGATTTCAAATTAAGACACCACTAAGTATAAATCATACCGCAAAAGCAGCCAGGTGATCTGCGCTATACGAGTATCAAATAAAAACAATAAACAATGCGATGTGTGGCAACGTTGAATTGCGCTAAGAAACAGTTTAGGATGGCTGGGAAGGAGCAAAAATAACTTTAGAGCAAGAAGTGTTGCTTGTGGAACGCTAAGTCTGCTAAACAAGGCATGAGGCTCGCATGACAATTTAAAAGCCACAAAGCTGAATCTTTAAACATGCCAGTCCGTAAAATACCCAGGAAGTTGACAAGCGGATCTGTTAAAGCATTTCTACTGAACCACAGCACTAAAGCGAAAATTCCAGAGTTGATCAGATAGAGAATTTCACTCTTGATCCTGTTGATACTCTCACATCACATTCCTTCTGAATCATAAGTTCCTCGGCAAACCTAATAGACTGCTTGTACGTAACAAGTTAACTTTGCTCTTGAAATAGTCAGATTTACTATGCAGTAGGAGAACTAAAGGGTCGTGATCACAGTCAATTTTTCATAATCTGACTGATGTACTTTCCAACTTTTATTTCGCTGTCATGACTGCAGGTCAAGTAATACACCTTCAAACCAGGCATAGTAAAAATCCATTTGCTTCGATGGAAGGGTCTTACAACATTTGGTAATACCATGTAAACAAGATTCAGCAACAGGCATCAGCAACGACCACATTATTTCAGAAAAAAACAAGGAAACTTCTGTAAAGTCGAAAAGGAATGTCGGCCATTGAACGTATTTACTATCGCGGGCCGCATGAATTGTAAAATATCTCGGGAAAGCGAAAAAAAACAACTAATTTGATCTTAAAATTCTATCCTTATCTTCCTACGGAGAGAAAGCATAAGGGTCGTGAGAGACTTCTCTTGACTTACTGCCCAAATATATTCTATGATGAAGTTACGTTAAGTTGTGTTGTGTTCTAATTTGGGTGAATAACGAATTTCCGACGTGGGTCATTCTAAATGTTCACACGGACCGCAGGTTCCCCCTCCTCTGCTCTAATCAACACCTTTTCTTGATCCTACCCAACTGCGCTCGTCAATAAAGTGCGATCTCATGCGTGTCGGCTAATTCACCGAGTTTTTTAAATGAAACATAAACAACATATATTGGTACAGAGTTGTGGTGTCAGCATGGTTCAATAAGCCTGTGGCAGGCTTCAAAATTTTTGGTATATTCTAACCCGAAGCCATTTTTATTGATAAAAGATTTTTATTCATCAATATCCAGTTGCAAAACCACCATCCCACCGGCATCTATCGCTCCGGAAACCAAATTATGCTCCACAGACATCCATACAAATGACGTTTACCAGGAAAACATCAATTGTAAACACCGACACACGACAGCTTGCGACACACACCTCGCTGGTTGCGGGGGACTGACTTTCCGATCGAGAATCACTGGATGGGGTCACAGCAGGGACACTGTCGCTTGACTGGTCGGGACTTCCCCGCTGTCGTTTGGGAGCTGGCGCCAAGGATATCTGCGTTGAGTGAGCGCAATTTAATCATTATCCATTCATCATCAAACTGAGTTAATCGCCTCAGTATATGGGGTAAAAGACAAAAAACAATAAGCGTTGAAAAATCGTCACCTTAGGACATTTTTCAACAAAGGAATGATTGAAATGCGGAGCTCACAACTTCAAATGGTGTGAGGGAACAGTGGCAACAAACAACTTCTATCATCAGAACAGAATCGTATCAAGGACAAAAAAACTTATAAAAACGAGAAAAAGTATTTTGCCTAGTCCACTTGTATAACATATCTTTGTGATGACAACATATTTCGAGAGATCAACCTTACAATCCTCAAATTTAAGTACTTTGAAAAGCTCGTGCAGCACCGAGNAGTTTCAACACTTTAAGAAGTTCACACAACGTTGGCTCATAACATTTCCATGCATTTATCAACATATGATCCAAACAGGACTTGCCAGCGTGTCGCGACTTCCTGCACCTGTCGCTGCACTTCTCGACGGAGTAACAGCATCATCTCCTTGATCGTGAGCTCGTTTCTGGCCCTGAAATAACATCTTCGATTCAAAAACGTACATTTTAAAACAACTATGATGAAGATTCGAATGCCTTGAGCAATAGAGAAAGTTGCCACCGCTGACGCAATCAACCGTGCAACATTATTCCGGGAACGAAGTCATTCATTGGTTGCGGGAGTTCTGCATTTCAAAATACGAACAAATCGTGTAACTTTCGCATTTTCCGTCGTTCACAAAAAGTACCACTAGTCCTTCCCGCATGAAATAATCAGTTATTTGATTTTTTCTCACCACACGTCACTCACTTGCTGAGACATTCTGGTCGAGGGCTGAACCGACACAGTGGTTTGCGTGCTGCTGCTCGCGCCAGCCGCGAAGCGACCCGAACTCGACGAAGGTTCTGTCGGCAAAGTCGGCCGCGAGCTGGCGGCAACGGAAGACGACGGCTGCGCGCCCGTCGCGGGAGTGGGGGGCTGTCAACAAGCGCTCGTTGGTTATTTTTATTAAAGCAACTGCTTTGACATGATCGCTTACGAGCGACCAAACAAACTGGAGGGTGATGAGTGGAAATATGTTTTGCGATGGCTCAGCTTCTTATCTACACGACGAAAACCACTTAAACCTCACGCTAAGCAATCGCTTGGAAAGAGAAAAACGTCGATGGACACAGGAACAATTAAACTCGTTTGACACGTCACTGATTGCATGTTACGGTTTGAAAAAAACGCAAGCGTTGAGAGAACAAAGGTAAAACAAATCTATTTCACATTCGCGCTTTCTCGTTCAGTTCAGAACTAGCACAAGCTTCAACTTTTTGTACATAAAATGGCTCTGAAATAGTGCTCGGTTGCACGACAGCGGAAAGACCTTTTGACCAATTCTCACCTCGTCGTGTGTGCTCTGATCATCTGATGACGACACAATCGCTTGATCGCTGTCATTGCCTGCGCCACTGGGCGACACTTCCGAGCTGCGAATACTCGGCTCCTGGGACGCCTGGGATGTGACCTGGGGCGGTTGCGAGGACGGGGATTGCGTCCCGGAGCTAACAACGTGCTGCTGCTGACGCGCTGGGCTCATCGGTTGCACGAACACCGTGGTGTGGCTGCTCGGCACGATCGGCGACACGGAGACAGCAACTGCGGCAGCAAAGGTTTAACACGTTCGTGTCTCAGCATGCAGCGATTCTAGCCTGCAATGCTCCGGAGGGCACGAAACGACTCTGTTGGGTGGAGTCAGTCACAGCGATGATTTTTTTAACTACATACGATGAACAGAAACAAACCTCTTACATGACAAAAACGTTTATACTAATGTGCGTTAGTAATGAAAGGAATAGGAAAAGCTTTTTAAGCTCCAAAAGATTCTACGGTCGCTTTACGGTAATTACAAATGAGGTTGAATCAACCCAAAAAGATTTATTTTAAAATGCAGTGTCTTTTCGAATTTTTTGGTTTGAGAAGATTCGAAGGAGGCGTCATACACAGTACCGCTGCATGTTTAAATGCTCACGAAGAACGAAGAGCGGAATTTTGGTCAGAACGAAAAATCTAACAAAAAAATGATATTAAAAACAGTCACACGTTAGCTGCAGATATCCAGCTTACCAGCAGGTTGTGTAGAGGAGGACGCCATCTGTCCCATGCTCGACGGCCCTGAACAAACCATGCGATGTTGCTGAGCGAACTCATCAGAAACATCATGAACTATCAAAATCATATTTGAAACGGGGACGAGGCCTCATTCACAACTTTCGTTTCGTAACTTTACCGCATTCCACCCAGTTAAACTCCTAGCAAAGACAACCACACGGTAGCACTTTCCCAAGCAAGGGCCCCACCTGGTCTTTCGACATCTTGGTTGTCCTGCTGAGGTTCAGGCATGACACGAGCAGTGCGCGTCACTCGAAGTGGAGTAACTTGATTGACCCTCGAGGTGGGTCGTATGTTGGCTGCTTTTCTGACACTAGTAGATTCTTGAGTAGGGGGAGCCGTTCGACCCTCTTGCAGTTGGCGCTGCAAGTCTTCAACCTAAGCATCGAGTGGCGAGTAGATCATGAGCAGACGAAAATGCCCAGCACTTGCAATATTTAACATCATACCTTGTTTTGCAAATCAACCCGCATGTCAACTTCTGCTTTGATGTCTTCGTGAAGTTTTTCCCGTTCTTTTTGTCCTTCCTGAACAACACACCGTCAACTTACATTAACGGAGGAAAAGTTAAGGCCACTTTTTCATAAGAACTTAGAAACGGTTTCCAATAACACAATGGCATAAAATGAAATTGAAAAATTAACTTCCTTGTGTTTTTTTTTCTGAAACTTCGGTACTAACCTCGTTGTCTTTTCTCAACTTTTCTATTTGCGTTTTAGCCGAAGTGAGCAATTTGCTGAACCTCTGGCCTTTTTCCATCATTTCATCAAGCTTTTTCTGGGAAGCAATGCATACAATCAACAAAAGAAAAACTCATGTGCTCGTATTTAACTTGAGCAGTAAATCAAACAGTTCACGATAAGAATCGTTCTACCAACCTTGTTTTCATCCGCAGCACTGGACATTTTCTGCAGCTGTGCGCGAAGTGCTTGGTTCTCTCCCATCAACTCCGAATGCTCCGCGTTCCGATCATTCAACTAGACACAAGTTTGCAAATAAGTTTCTTTATAGAGGCTGACACAAACGAAACCACATGTGCAACACTGACAAAGCATTAATTACCGGCAGAAAGAATTAGACAAATAACGCCAAGGCGATTTACTTGCATCTTCATATGGACACATGCGCAAAACAAACCTGTTTTTCAATGCGAGCCTTTTCTTCTTTCAGAGTTTTGTTTTCACCACTGGCAGCGCTAAGTTCAGCTTGCATCCGGGCTTTATCTTCCAGCGCCTGAGCAGCATCAGCCTCAGCTTTCTTGAGCGCCTCGTTCGAATTTTGTTCCGAGCTTGCTTCACTCATTGATGACTCTCCTCCAGCCTGCTCAGCATCGGCAGCTTTCGAAGCAGCGTCCTATGAAATTGCAACTCAAATGAAAACAATGCGCATAATCGGTGTACACCACAGCGCAGACAATCGATTTCTCGTCGAAACCAATGGATTCAAAACGCTATTTTTTGTCGAAACACAATACACGATTCGAAAACCTTTTGGCAAGCACAATCAACACCAAGACACGGAGCCCAGTCATTAAAATAAGCATTGCCACTCAATTATGCGTGATAAGTATTTGCAACAGATGCAACGACATAAGACTTTTTTATTTTCTTAAAATATGACTCGAAAAACGTAGTGGCCTGTGCAATGAACAACGATCGACATACCTTCTGCGTCTTTGCCAGAAGCTCTTCATACTGGACCTTGAACCTGCGGCCCACGCGGCGAATCTGCAACGGAAGAAGCCATGAATGGACAAGATCTGCACGAATGATTTTCACTTCCGGAGCACTTTACATCAAACCGAATCGCCGCAAAATTTCGCAGAAGTCGGATCAGTGCACGAGTAAAGCTTTACAACAAATCTTAAACAATTGAACCATTCGGTAATTTCTACTCGACCCAGCCAGTTATGCATGCCACGACCACATGATGTTTTGAGGAGTAAGCGGGTTCGATATCAAACAGGAATGTTTATTCCCTTTCCTACCTTATTCAAAGTTTGAACCTTATCGTCCATTTCTGCTTTAAGCTTTTTGATTTCTTCGTCTTTAGCAGCATTAGTTTGTTCAAAGCTTGAGATGGTCGCACGAGCCGATTGCAAATTGGAGTCCAGTGTCCGGATCTGACCCTTGAGCGCCGATGATTCGGATCTGGTCATAACACGCAAAGCAGTTTGATTTTTATTTTGAACAAACAGTGTTAAACACGGAAAACAGAGGCAAGATACAGAGACATGCATGCAGCTGAGATATTTTTCGAGGCAACAGTGGAAGTGACAAACTCTCGTTCTCATCATCTAAAGTTCATGACCACAACAAAGTCCAGATTCTGGAAAGCGCTTCCAACAAAAAAACAACTGTTTGTTGTTGATTTACCGTAGTAGAAATAACTAACTTCAGCTCAGACATTTCCTTGTTCAGTCCATCAATAGTTGTAGCCAGTGCACTTTTCTCCTGCAGAAGACGTCTATACTCCTCGGGATCCTGGCGTCGAGGAGACTGCGTCATCTGCTGCACCCTTTCTTTCCATCTCTCCGCTTCTTCGCCAAGCGCCTTCTTTTCATGCTAAAATTCAGGAATAACTTGTCTTTCAACCTCAACTGCATCACATGCCTACATAAAAGCGGTGCAGTAGCGTCTCTACCCGATTTATTGTAGGAGGCTGAAGACCCGGGCGAGAACATTAGTGACTATAACCAATATAATCAACTTAACAGCTGCTGGACTAAAATCGCAGACCAAGGTTTTTGAACGTTGATATCTTGAACGTTATTCGCTTTCATTCAGGAAGCCTAATGTGGAAAGTGGACCAGGAACACACAGGCCTTGGGCTTGTTCTTTTAATCAAAACAAAGCAATGTAAACTCGACTGGATGCTTGCATTTCGACTCGACCTATCCCTATAGGCTGCTCTGACTTTAAGAGGTGGACGTGGGTTTATGGGCTGGCATGTGAGTGGTATGTAGTTCGTATCAGAAATGCCTAATTTTGGTGAAGTAACTAAAAATTTTGGATGAAACTAATTGAAATTTGGTTCAGTTTACATCTTTTTAAACCTATAAGAAGATTTTACCCACTGCGCAATATATCTCCAATCGTTTAACCAAGTAAATATGCAATGCACGTAGAGCGCTAAATAGAAAACAAGAAAGTTTCAATTGCTGAAGATAGACTGGGTATTACTAATACTACGCCATCTAAGGTAGGGTTCCCATATCTGAAGAGGCAAAATTCCTGACAGTCTCTATGGCCACTTTTCACGACAACAAGCAAGCGCTATACGGCATTTTCAGTATGTCTTACAACTGCCAATCCACTGCAGAACAGCACCACTATCACATAAGAAAAATATCACAGAATTGCTACACAATAGGCCTAAAAGCGATTCAATACAAAAAGGCATGTTTTCTCTCCCAATTTTGACTATGCATATTTTTCAGAGGATCTAATGATAAGATCCTCTGAACCTGTCAAAATTCCGGACATTAGAGCATTCTTTAAAATAATTGCAGACACAAATTTTAAAACCGAAATTCTGGACATGTCCGGGAAATTCCGGAAGTATGGCAACCCTAACCTAAGGTCGGTTTGGCTTAACAAACAAATACCATTCGAGAGATGCAATGTCTCACCTGCAAC
>JGI24021J15306_10003491_pt1 | contig 17754 bp, 8 predicted proteins | sample Ectturendosymbi1_FD_15306 | JGI IMG/M metagenome (IMG submission 15306)
CTTTTCACCCGTAAGCTTTGCTTGCAATGTTCAGGACTGAGGATGCGTAATTTTACGTGAAATCGATTTCCTATTAAAAATTTGCTGATCGAATCCTTGCTTACACCCATCGTGGAAAGTACGTACTTGAATCATATCAACTATCTCACACCTATAAATTATACAACTACATTAATATGACGCTTGCGTCCTTGAAACTCTGTTCAAGTCCAGAGATGCAAGCAACAGCGTTGGTAGACATGCGACTAAGCCTTTCATGATTTCCGATGTCCATGGTCAGCCGGAATACTACCAGCATTTTGGCGTATGCGCGAGCCTGAACTGACTTAGTCATGGCCCATGACAACCATATGCATCATGCCAAGCTTGCTTACCAGTATAACTGCCTACCTCTTGATCCCCATTTCGTTTTGCCTGACGTAAAGACGTGGCTTCACGAGTGCTTATTTTGCGTAAATTTCATTAGCACACCTCCATGTGCTATTTCACTTGATTTAATTCTCTCCAATTGACCTTTGTTTCTTATTTGTTCTAGCTCTAGCTAAACTATCGTGGCAACTGCCCATGATGAGGCTCCTCCTGTGTTCTGATTTGTTCAGAGTTGCTGTCAACTGTTAAGTAAGCTAACAGAGTCCTGAAATAAAAGTTCAGGGGAAGATGAATGCTTCTGAAAATTAACACTGCTTCTGAAAATTAACACCTACTTCGCTTCGAGCAGGATTTAGCGATACAAATTATGGCAACAATTCTTTTGAAACACGAGTGGATTACAATACGTTACAACTTCACAACGTGAGTGCTATACAGAAAACGGTAGATTTTGCTTGTTTTTGTAGCGAATTTGTTGTTTTGTAAAAAACATAACTGAAACAGCTACTACGTCCAGCACCAATGTATTGCTGTTTTAGTGTACCTTATCACATTGACGTGAACTAGTATCGAAGTAAGTGTAAGCAAACATTGAAATTGGGAGTCTAAACCTTTTTGAAAGTTTTTGGCAAAGCAAGCCAAGCGCAACACCGTCATGCATGAGATCATGCGATCTCAAACTACGGTAATGGCGAAGAAAACGAAACTGAAGTTTACCCGTGTCCGTGTTTCGTCAGAGAAAATAAGAGACTGAACTTCTGCTTGGTTAAGCTCATCAAACTCCGGTTGCTTGACAATGGCTTCTTTGTTCAATGACAAAAATGTTGCTGAGCTCGTAGCAAGTGCCGTTTCATTAAAAGTTTTTGCCACTTTTTCTACACCAACAACAGTCTCAGGTCCAATACTTTGCAAAAAATATTCCGCACAATGTTGTTTTAAAGCTGAAACACAATAAAAACATACACAACCTATTCAGCAGTCAAAAGTGACTTCAAAATTTTATCGCTATAACCACAAATGCATCAATGATTTACAAAGTGGAGTAGTGCTTGTTGCACTTACCTGGGGGTTTTAATCTCTCAAAATCACAACGGAAAGAAAAACTCAAGCCGGCTACGCAGACACAAGGAAAAGTTTGCCAAAAGAAACTCGTATCTATTTACTACAGAAAATTCGAATTGCTGGTTGACCAAAGAACACTATTTTCATTTTCTAGCTGAGCCACAACAAATGTGCCACCAGCTTTTGACTGAAAATCTCCAACCATGGCATATATTTTGAATGGAGGAGACATTTCTTACTTTCGGAATTGAATTAAAAGGGTGCGTTGATTTAATTTTCTAATTTTTGAAACGTACCGCTCTCCGCCTATCTTCGAGAAATACACATCATCAGCAGATCACAATGACACTAAGCGGAAATATCAGTTCTATTCGGTAATTGTTTGTACACGGTGATGCGAAACGACGTTGCACAGAAAAAGGATTACAACACGTAATGTGCTCTTACCGTCGATCTGAAGATAATCAGATGCGGACAACAATGCAACTGCATTGTCTTTTGTTATTTCCACTCTTGCTGTGTAAATATAACCAGTAATTAAGTCCATGGTTGCAGCGTTCAGCCCTTCCAAATTGATGTTTTTGTCATATTTTTCTTTCATCTAAAAAACAAACACACAAGTAGTCTCAGAGCAGCCATCAACTCAAGCTGTATCCCTTTCAACAGTGCCATGTCTGTAACTTTCACCACCATCCTTGTCAGACGTTTCTACCCTAGTGAAAGACAACACGAAAGTAAACTGCAAGAAAACCCCGTATATACACCGATACAAGCTCGAGCTGCATAGGCAATTGTAAATACAAGTTTCCTGCAAAACGAATTCATCTGATATATCACAGATACCCAAAGTCAAAATCAAGTGAAAACTAGAAGTTACAGCTCTAATGTACTCCCCGCATTTTTTTGCGCAGGGGGGAAGCGTTTTTTTTATGTTATCTATTCAGGCCAAACCAGCCAAAGTTTATGAATCCACTCTTCAGCAAATTTTAACATCAAAGGTTAATGCTAAAAATTCGATTACCTCAGTTTTGAACAACTTGTGAAGCATCTTCGAGAATTTGCTCAGAATGCAGCGGTGACCCTGGAACTGTTGTCCATCAACAGTTATTGTGACATCACAATATGAGTCTTCCTCGCTTCTTTCCCTGTTTGTATGGAAATCATTTTGGCGTAAACGTAACTGGCTTTATTTGTTCGTTTGTTGGAGGTATTTCATGAAACGACGCAGGATCAAGTGTCTTGAATGCAGCTACTTAAAATCAATTGCATCATAACACTTGTTCCCGGTGTCAAAGCGAAATTTCTGACTTATTATTGTTTGACAGTCATTTTGCTGGTCAGAGAAAAGGAATAAAGTTTGGCAATCACTTTTTTGATGCGTGTTGTGTAAATTAAAACTTTTTGGTTAGATGTCAGATACCCACAACAAGCTACAATACGAAAATAACCACAACCTGAAAAATATTGGACTTAGTGGTAATCCTCAATTATATTCATTTTTCTAACCCTAACCCAAACCTAACCTGATACACTTTCCTAAACACTAATCCCTAAGCTCAAATCATCAGTTTTCTCAGAGTATTTGATATTTAAAATATAGCTCTGTGCATGAGCACATGGCATGCAGTCAGAACTTTTGCATGACACCGGTCACTTGAGATGGTGGCATATTGAATAGACAAAGAGATTTCACTCTAGGCCGGCTATGTCTAAGCGAAATTGCTTACCCAGCCAAAAATTATGTCACCACCTCAACCAGGGCAGCACACTCAATGACATATTGATGAGGGCCGCACATTGAATGACAGAGGCAAGTTTAGTGCAAATGGAACAAAGGTAGAAATCAGAAAACTAGCAAATGTTTTGCGCCAACGTATTAGTGGACATATGGAAATCCCACAGACGTGATAAAGCGGCACTGAGGACCACCTGCATCAAAAATGTTAAATTTAAGATTATCAAAACAAGGAGAGGTTGTCAGTAAATAGGCTACTTATACTACAGCAAAACCTAAACTGGAGCGCACAAAACCTTCGACTGGGCCGCATGCGGCCAGGGGTTGAACATAGCTGGCCAAGGCCAAATATCTGTCGCTACTGCTATAAGTAGCCTCACTAAAGTTATGGTGCTGAAACTTGCATGTGCCGCAAAGTCTCCTTTCTTCTGAAATGAAAGTATTAAATATATTGTTTGACTACCGACATTTTCTACGTATAATTATAACACGTACCATTTAAATTTTAAACGGCCACCTTTATGTATAATATCCGTGATTTTGACACGTCTTCGTGACTGCTACAACGTTTTCAAGGGAAAATGCTTGTTGAAAAATGTGAAATACGGCACAAGTAAAGCGTTCATAAGACATAACATAAACAACACATACACGTGAAATAAGTAAAACGTACCTGTTAAGTTCAACCAAAAGAGCGGATCCGTGATTACCAAGGAAAATGCCTTTCTTCTGATCGTTCCGACAATCCATACTTGTTTGTTCTTNCTACAAGTCCAAACAGATTACCAAGCAGTATACTTGCTGCAGCAACGTCTATAACCTAACNTCAAACAAAAAAAANTCATGTTGAAACNCGACGATCAAGTAAAATGTAGGCAGCACTGCAACAAAATAAGGAAATTGCACCAAGCACAAATGAGAAAACAGTGCAGTCAAGCTTCGTCTACGGCAAGTTTTGAAGTTATTGGAGCTCAATGTACTAGCAAAGGGTTAAAAATACGTTAATATAGAATTTCACCGCAAAAGTTTTAAAATCATTTTAATTCAACCGTATTTCGAATTCGCACTTCTAGCTTATGGAGGATGTGGAATAGGTAGCAATATTTTTATAAGAGCAAAAACCGAAACGCATCAAAGAAATGAAACGGAATTGAAAAAACAATCAAGGTTATTGAAGCGCAATGACGCATCGCAGAACCAGTCACATCTCACGCTTATTTCTTTGGTTAGAATATCCCTTCCAAGTGAATTTGAAAAAGTATGTAATCAACAGAAACACTGATAGTATGGAAAAAACTTTTCACGTCATTTTCCTTTCACTTATCTCAGAAAATTGCCATTGACAATTTGCGCGTTTGAATACAATGCACACCATTCAGGGATCGCGTTAAACACTTTTTTCCCACGATTTGGTCGCACGTTCCTGGCCTTAAAACATTATATCACTGACAAACACTTACATAAAAGAACGCAATTTTTATCATGAAGAGACAGACGTAGTACCGTTTTCAAAACAAGCCAGAAAACTTTTTAACCTTTCAAAAAATTGGCGACCAAGCAAAGAAACCGAATTTTTGTATCAGAAAAATTGTTTCAGAGGTTAAGCGAAGATGCAAGCAAGGGCCCCTCACTGCAAGAAGTTGGAGAACGACCAACACGTTGNCGGTGAACTATTCGTCAAAAGCAGTAAGAATATTNACTGAAACAAACACTACNCCACATCAAACGTTCAAAAAATGTCATTCGAATCATCCATAGCAACGGCGAGTGAGACAAAATGTCTATAACGTAACAACACAATTTTGNTGAACACGAAGCGAAGAATACGAACCATACCACATGNCATGTAGCAAAAAGTCACTTTTCAATCACAAAAATGAAACAACCAGAAAGAAAGNTGATTCGATGCAGCCGCACATATATGCCTTTTTCCACAGAATCGGATGAAGCGAAAAATAAACGAACGAAACAGTTTACACGTATTTCAAGGTTTTGCAAAAATGATATTTTCAGTTCAGAATACCCTTATGGAAACGGATCTTTTTTCTGAAATTCGGAAAACTTTAGTTTAATTTTTTTCATTTCCACACAGTTGGATTTTAATTAGACCCACAGCAGTTTTCGACGATCTTACTCGACGCATTCCTGACTATAAAAGTCATTTTTTGTCAGCAGCGAAATACAATTTCAAGCGTCCACACGAACTATTGAATTCATTTCTCATCTGTGACTTAGCAGCATCAAAACAAAATAGATAAATACAATAATGTAATCCACAATAATCGATGGCCGCTAACTGTGATGGCATGTGCAAACTTCAAATCAAATGGTGAAACAAAAACAATATTATAGACTGCTTTTACACATAAAACGAATTTCATTCCAAGTTTGATTATGACTGAATTACGGCGAACGAGTGTAACGCATTGAAGAACCACCACGCACTTTAAGCAAATGTATACAATAGAATTACAGTGCGACGCAAATATAGACATAATGGCAAGTGATTAATCCGACCTCTCAAAATTCAGTTCAAAACACTATTTCGGAATTCGTTGCCAAGTAGAGAAAGACCTCGAAAAAATTATTGCTTTGCAAACACCACAAAAATACGTAAGAAGTTTCTTTTTTCGCATGACCTTTTCTTTTCCGATTTTTTCTGTTTTCTTAACAAAAAAAATCTTCTCAGCCGTCTTTGCATTAGTAAACTTTTAATGGCAATTGATACAAATCAATGTCCGCAATTTTTTTTTCGTGGAGAAGAAAAAATGGCATAAGTAACGACTTCAATACATTAATAAACTCTGACAAACGATACGATGCGTCAAAATTTGTTTTAAGAAACAGAAATTTACGTCATATTGAAGCCGCCAACATTAACTTCTGCAACGCAGAGCAGGTTTGATCAGTTTCAGCTTCAATGAATCAAATACCGAGCGTCTATACAACGAATGCGTTTCCCCGCAAAGCAGTTGATTCACAAAAGCAGTGAGTTGAAAGACAAACAAAATTACTTCCTTTACAGGTCGACAGCTCCGCGGCATGTTCCCAACTGCAGCTTGTCGTCGAGACGATGCCTTTGCTGGTCGCCACTTTTCGTGTTGTACTTCCACAGGTAATAACCACTGCCGCTGCAAAAAAAAATGCGAGCAACATTTAATTGGAAGATGTTCCAAGATCGATTAAGACAAGGTACAAATGACAGGCAACAACCGACTGGACCTTTGAACAATTCGGAAAAATGCAACAAAATTTTAACATAAATTAGTAATTGACTGCGGTTTGGATTTTAAAAAAATCCTTACTTAGTTCTATTTCCACAATCGCTGGCTGAGGATTCATTATTTTGTTCGCGTGTATCCGGTACCACGCAATTACGGGCAAGGCATCCCAGGAAAACAAAGTCATTTCAAAATTGTTTTCGATATCACCAACAACTCCACCAACTGCGTGCTAACGTATATACGTACGCAGCAGTTTCTGGCTCGATCTCGTACTCAGGATCCTATCACAGGTTCCCATGGTATAGGTTTCTTTCAAAGAGCAAATCGGTAAATTATTACCAAATGCAACCAGGCGTTTGAACTCTATTTCCGGATTCTCATATCTACTGAGTTCTAAACGTTGCGGGAGAGAAATAAGACTCGGCGTAATCAACAACTTGGCTTGTCTGCAACTATCTCTGATCAATAACGAAGTTTTTATACACATGGACAAATCAACAATCAGCAAGAGTTGACATTGTGCATTGTTGTTTATGCCCTAGATGTGCACAAAACCGGCCAAGTGGCACAGTGGTTTAAGCACGCACCATTATAGCTGTTGAGTTGGATTCGAATCCCGGTCGGATTGTACCGAAGACTACAAAAACGGTGCTTGTGACCTCTTCAACCTCGTGCTCGGCGTTAATTGATGCGTGCAAAGAAAAGGTTCACCCGCGGTGTTGCCACTGACCTGTCACCAATGTACCATTCACTGCGGTACTAGCTGCGTGGCCCTCAGTGCAAGCAAGCGGACAAGGGCGCCCCTGGCCATAGGTGTAAGAGCAGGCAAATTTTTGGGGTGCCAAGGATTTTTGCCGAATTTCCCCAAACTTGCCCGAAAAGTTTTGCCCACAGATTTTCCCCCACAAAAATCATGAAGACCTGTATTTGATGTGACCTCCAAAAAAGGTCTTCATCTGTTTTCTGCAAACGTTGGGCGCTATTTTTTGAAGTCAAACAATGTTTGGTGCTATTCTCGCCCGAATTGTCAAGGATTTTGCCCAGATTTTCAGGGATTTTGCTCTGACTTTCGACAAATCAAAACTTTTGGAGGTGCGCTTGAGCTCCCTGCACCCATGTCTCCTACATCCTTCCCGCTGGCGACTCGTGACACCCCAATGAGAGTATAAAGCATAATGAAACTGAACCTGCACTGCACCCAGCTGTGAAGTTTAAGAAAAGATACAACGTTTCCTGTACAGAGGCATAACGTTTCTTGTAAAAGGCAGGAGAAATGTTGTAAAAACACAGAGAAATTGGTGAAAAAGCAGTGTGTGTAGTTCAGCACCTAAAGAATATTGGTTGCATCGAAACTAGCGGAGACGTAGATTTCCGGCAGGTTTCGCCTCGTATGCAATCTTCAAACGTTTACCGTTACGTCCTTTGTGTTTCATTAGTGGAGGACATTTAATCGAAAACTAAGTCAGGTACAGTTGAAAACAGTTGCACATGCGATAATTTCTTTGATTGATTACTTCGTTTCTGCAAAACCACATAACCTTCAACTCATCCTTTAGGGTGGTGTCGTATACAAAGTGACCAAGTCAGCCATGCACACCAACACCAGCAATCCATTGCACAGCATAAAAGACACGCTACGAAATAACTTCGAGGTTTGAAAATAGGTTTCATTCTCTCGTGCTGTTGCCAGAACAGTACGGCGATTACATCCGACCGATCTGTACAGTAGCATAGCGTCGAAAGAAACCGAAGTATAGTGTGGCCAGCACATGATATCGATGCACCGATCAGTTACCAGATGTCCTCCCATTACCAATATGTTGCTTGTTTTTTTTTTTAGATAAAACCTAATTGAACGCTAACAGGGTTCCCACACATTTTCAAAACCCATTTTCCGTACTTTTACAATACCTTTTCAATACTAGATGAAAAAATTTAATGCCATCACTATCAATTCTTTCCAACATTTTATTTGTGGAACACAATGCAAAATACATCTGCAAAACTGTCATCAGTGGTAAAGAACAAAATCTGAATAAATAATTGGCTGAATTTTGGATTTCCATACTTTTTCAATACTTTATGTATATTGTAGCCAAATTCAATACTTTTTGAAGGTTCTCAAAACCGATTTCACATTTCAATTCTTTTTCAATACCGTGTGGGAACCCCGGTACATTCAAGGCAGATATCCACCTGGAGAGAACAGCATATATGGTNGTATCGTCTCCAGTTGCAGCAACAGCTTGAGATTTGACAAAGATCAACTTCTCCACTTTCCCACTCAGAGGGTTGAGCCAGTTCAGCCATCCTGCTTTATCTGCGTGAACAAGCGAATCTGGAACTCTGCCAACACTTTTCGAAAATAAGCAATCAGTAAACTGTTGCCGCATGTCGACCTCAAACAGTTTATTTTTCAAATGATAATAAATCTAACGTAACCATTGCTATGTGCATAATTAACGCGCATTTCAAAATCACTTTTTAGCAAAAGCAACAGACAAGCATTACGAAAAAGCCTAGGTAAACATGCAGTTTTATGAAAATATTATATTCTGCTGTTACGACCAGAGTTCCTGCAGAGGCCACGTTTTATTTGGCAAATTAACAATGTTCACCGCACGCGCCGACAAACATTTTCCAAAACCTTCCATAAGCTTTTACGCAGGGATCATAAATGTTTGATAAAACAAACACTTAGGCATGAACTGTGTCCCAAACACCACGAAGCAGCTGTTCGCATGAATACGCAGTACAGTAATTCCGGCAGAAGCCAACATTGCAGAACAGATGGAATCTATTTTTCAACTAAAAGGAGTTTGCATATCCGCGCAATGGGGATGCAAGTTGGTCTGGTAACACATAAATATAAAGTGCTTTGCTATCTTGCAAACCAAAGGGTCGTCCAGCGCATTGGTGTGCTACGGTTTTCACATTGCGGAAACCAATGCAAGGTTCAGTGTAATCCCGAGCAATAGCGATAGTAAACGTTGTGTTTGAAATTGAGAATAATCGTAAACTCACCGAAAAGATACAGTTCCCCGCAAGATACAGCGGCTGTGATTATTTCACAGTTACCGAGCGAAATACCTGGCTGCCAATCTCCACCTTTTGGTAGAAACTGGATGCCGTTAACTGCGCCAATCCAGACCGAACAACCTATGCAAAAAAGTTTTCACAGCTATGAAAAACAAGGGCAGAGCAATGAGTTATTCGTACAGCAAAAAATTCAATGCACAAAGCTGCGCCACAAGGCGTTACTTCCCTCTCACAGTGTTTTTCACACGGAACTAACAGAGTGCATAATCACATGCTTGTAACGCAGGGGTGGGGGAGCTATTTGCTATCACGGGCCGCATGAATTGTACATTGTCGCTGACGGGCGGCAAAATCCATCAATTTTATCCTAAAATTCTACTTTTATCTAACTATGAGGAAGAGTGACTTCTCTTGACTTACAAGCTAAGAACCTGCTTATCATGGAACTTCGTTTTGCGGTGAACGTTGTGCTCTAACTTGGGGTAACAAAAATTTGGCCTGCAGGCCGCAGATGCCCCACCCCTGTTGTAACGCATGGGTCGACACGTAAACAACAATCACCACTTATGGATTCTGCACCAAGCGCACATTAGTCATTCTCAATTTTTCTAAGACTTTGCTCGACCTAGGCAAACAGCAAAAGCGACTGGCCCTATTTTAGTCCTTTTCGAATGTCACACAAAAATAAAAATCACTTCATAAAGGTTGTTACCAGAAGGCGAGTTTAATCAATGAACGATACCCTATAAAACTCTGATTGAAAATTCATTAAGCGTCTTTGGAACAGAGTTGTAAACGGGCTTCATTTTGAAGCCCAAATCCGGCCCGAGCCCGAACCCGGCCCGAGTCCAACATGTTTTTGAAGCCCGATTTAGGCCCGACAGCCAAATTTACCGAGTGAGTCAAGATATGCGCATCTGCGGGGTATCAAAAAACGTAGTGTACGGTTATAGCTGCAGGTATACGGTTTTATCACACCCAAATTAGTAATCACCTTCACCAAAACATAGGCTTGAACAAGCACAAACTTAGTATGTTTGTCAACGATATACTGCGGAATGTAATGTTTCCCATGAAAAAAAGAAACTATTACGAATTACCCATGATGGCACTATAGGTAGAAAACAAATTAAGATAGCGCTGCAAGTGTGAAAAGCTGGTGTGTCGGCCCATCGTTTCCTAAAACAAGCCGATAATCGCTCAAGTAATTGATCTTTTAAAAGCAAGAGCATCGCCTGCTAATTTTCTCACCGCTGTCGCCTTCTCAAAACGAGTGTGAAACTAATCCAAGCAGAGGACAAAAGAACTCAGCTGTGTTTGCAAATAGAATTAGCTGGGGAATAATCGCAATCACTCCACTCGCAGAAGTCACCTCCGTGAACAGAACAAACGCACTCCACGAAAGAAACAAATCATTATCCTAAATGTTGTAAAAACGTTTTGCATGCAGGCCCGAAATCGGCCCGAAACATTTTGACAAACTTAAGCCCCAACCCGGTCCGGCCCGAAAAGCCCAGCAAGACTTACAACTCTGCTTCGGAGGTCTTACGAAGGATCAGCGGCAGCGGGGATCTTAAAGTAAATTTCCACGCGCTGTTTCAGAATTACGAGATTTTATCAACCGGCATATAACAATGCAGTTCTTTGGCTGACTCGTGTGTGTTAAGTGGGCTGGTGTTCTGGATGGGCACTGAATGATGGGCAAACTAGGGTGATCATACCCATATACAAGTAGGAAGACAGGAAAGAATGCACTAATTACCAGGGCATCTCTGTACTTAGCCTCCCTGGAAAAATGTATGCCAAGTGCCTTGAAAAAAGTATGCGGCGAAATAATTGAACCAAAGCTGAAAGATACCCAGTACGGATTTCGTCCAGGCCGTAGCACTACCGCCCAAATGTTAACTCTCCATGACGTCCACCAGTGTCTGGCCATTAAGTCGCTGTATTCCTGCTCAGATGTTTGTGTCCTGTCGGCGTAGTTAAATCGCAACTGTTCACCGTGGGTGTTGGACTCCGACAAGGGTGTGGACTGACACCACTCCTCTTCATGATCTATACCAGAGGTTCCCAACCAGGGGTACATATACCCCCAGGGGTACATTTGCCTATCTGAAGGGGTACATTTAAAGTTACCAATAGAAGATAAAAATATGTTTGCATATTATTTATTTCCAAATATCTATGCATATATCAGTTATTATTATCGAAAGTCATTATATGCTTCTTGTTAAATATATCCATGAATAATCATGATAAAACATTTTGTGATAAAAAATTTTAAGAGTACGCGTTCATCTGTCGAAATTCTGAAGGGGTACATGCTGATCTGTCGGAATGCTGAAGGGGTGCAAGGTCTGAGAAAGGTTGGGAACCCCTGTTCTATATGAACTGGATGACAATCACAGCCGAGTCGACGAGGGCGTCACTGTTGGAAGTTTTATTAAGAAAGCTCGGTGTGCTCTGAAAATCGCTACATTTGAAAACGAACATTTTTCGAAAGCAATCGTGTTAAAAGTAACTTAGTATTTCGGCAGAAGCATCACAGCACTTAACATACCGTTGTGCTCCAAAAGACAGAAGTTTCTTTGCATAGAGGTGATGTGAGAAGTGTCTGAGCATTTTGGCTTATCGTCTCTTGGGTTAAACCATTCGACATCAATTGCTGCGTCGTTTGGGTATCCTGAATGTCCGACTATCAAAACACGCTCTAAGCACAAAGAAAACAAGAAAAAAGTTGAACTATTTTGTACGATTAAAACGGCTGTAAATGCAGGCAAGTAGTAGAAATACAAATGTTACCATGTGAATGAGCACTGTGCAAGTTTACCAAATTAACGCTTTTAGGTGACACATTACTTTTGAGACTGATTAACCTTTTAATCCTGACTGATAAATACTTTTCCTGCAAACAGTCGCTTGGAAAATAATCATAGATACAGTTAATTCGATGAAAGAAACGTTCTTTGACATCAAATCTTGCGTCACGTATTTTACAAGTCACAAAAAAATTCAATTCAGATCTCAGCAACTCTAGCGAAAAGTGACGCAGACGGTTATACACAAAAAAGAACCTTCAAAATAAAAATCGTGCCCTCACCCATCCAGCACATAATTAAAAGGTCTGACCCGTTGCAGAAAACATAACACACGACAAACCAGCAACGCATTAAATTGTAGCTATAATTGCCGTTGACATGCCAATGGAAAATCACTTAAGTCCTCAAAAAATAGCTGATATGTTCTAACTGCTTAAATTTCTGCTGATCATTCCAGCAACTGTCCCTGAAAACAACATTGCTTCCATATTTTTTAAGATTGCAGGAACACAAGAAGTTGGTATGTACCGATTAATGCGATCTTGCATGTCAAAAATTCATATTGTCTCTCCAAAACGAAATATCGCCATACCGCCTTAACACAAAAAATTATTTCTAGTCTACTCTCATATTATGATATAGTTAAGTGGTGGAAGCTTTACGTTACTTGCACTATCAACAAAATTAAAGCCGACTGATTTTTCAATTCAAATATAAATTGATATGCAACTTGCGAAATTCAACCGTTTTTCGCAAGAATGATAATAAAACCGTTACTTTATTTGGAGTTTTTGCAACCGTTTTTGATGCGATAAGCATTAATTTGAACAACAATTTCAAAAGGCATACAGACACTGACCTGATCAAACACGCACAAGCTAAATGAACGTCATCGGAAAATAGATAATTTTAAGGCTGTTTAGGAGCTGCATTTGGTCAGCAGGAGCACGTTTTTGACACCCGTGAAGCAGTTTTGACGGCAGAGCAAAGAATGTGGCAATCGGACACAATACAAAATGATTGTGTTTGGTTGATTTTTCAAGTACAATTCACTTGGAAGTTACTTGTGAGAAGCTGAGTCGCGACAGTCACGTTCAGGTTTCCGAAGTACGTATTAGTGCTCGTCCAACCCTTGTCCCAAACTCTGCCTGTTTCAATCTCAAACACTAATATAAGAAGCGTACTTCGCTGGCACGGCATGACTAATGCCGATACAGTCCCCATTGCGAAAAAACACTATCAACAAGATTATAACCAATTACCATCGAAGTACAAAGCTTTGGGGAGCTTATGTTTCCTGGTAGTGTTTGCCACTTTCTCCCAAACAGGTTCGTCCACATCCGCTTTTAAACAGTAGATGGTACTATCTGTCAGGACCGTGAAGAGCTTGTTGCAACAGGCAACAACGCATGCATCTGTCAGGTAGTACGGAATTCCCTAAAACAGGTGAAAGTATTGCACAAAGCAAAATTTATGCACCAATTACAACAGCAAAAGTGTAACGCTCTTCGGAGGTGGAATTACAGTGAAGTGAAACCGAGCNGCGCAATGTATTTTAGATCCTGTTTTTAAAAAAAATCATTTTCAGTAACAGGCTTTTGGAAGCATGCAATCGCGCAGCAACGAATTGCCATGGGGAGTTTTTCAATAATCGTCTTCAGTTGAAAGTCTTCAATGCTAGTCCCTGCACTACGTTGCGGTCCCAATGCAACTGCCAATTCCACAATAACACGATATCAACGCACTCCCGTCAAAAGAAACCGTTCGGAAATTCCTGCCACATTTGTGGAACTAGTACAGGGATGTAAAAATGCGGTCGCGCTCAGGGTTGCCAGTTTCGCTTTTTTGAGGCCAAACTTGTAATTTTTGGCCTTTTTTTATATTTGAAAATAGGTCAAATGAAATTTGGCATTTTTGGCCTTTTTTGGCCACTTAGATTTTTTATGTCGATTTGGCTGATTTAAAGATGATTTTGGCAGGTTTCTGAGCACTTGCAGATTTCTAGACACTGTTTCTGGACATAGAATCATATATTTTCATAGGAAACTCTGAACTAGAATTTGTAATTTTTTGTTTTGTTGTTTCATGCTTGTACGTTTGCAGTTTCGGGTTACTCTTCAGCAAAACCAAAAGTTTCGAGAAGTTTATTAATGGAGTGAGTGTTATTCTTTTTATTTATAAAATAAGTGCATATTTCCTTTCAAAAGCGCATTTGGGTGTTTCGAAGGTGTTGTTGTGTATTTATCGCGTATATGGCTTTTTTCGGTGCGATTTGGCCTTTTTCGAGGGTTGATCTGGCCTTTTTTGCTTATGACAACCTAGCAACCCTAGTCACGCACTCGCGCCGCGCGGCCCAGACCTTGTGGTGCGCGAACGACATTTGTAGTGACGTAGCAGTACGTAACATAAAAAATGCGATTATGGCATGCCTCAGACGGGCTGAGGCATATACATACATAACACAGGATAGCCAACCTTATTTTATCTGTACATATGTGAAAGAAGACAGCTAAGCTCGTTCTTGTCTGCAAATATGTGAAAAAAGATAGCCAACCTTAGTTTTGCTTGTAAGTAGAGGTAAGAGATAAGTTGCATATTTTTTTTCATACATTGTTTTTATTTTATACTTCATGCATATGAATGCTGTGTGGCAAAGCTTATACAGTATGTGTGCGCTACTAAAATTCACAGAAAGTTTGCATCCCTGAACTAGTAGCAAGGTATTGCATTGCAGTCGTAAAATTTTGCTTTCTGCAAGACATACTTTCGGTTGCAATCATGGTTAGCCTACACCAATTNCAGCGAGATACTGACCGTTGCAGCAGCTATAGCAACGTTCAGGGCATNGAAATGTATTAAACAAATCAAACTACACAGAGCACTGTTATGATCTTGAAGCTTCCCAGGGAAAGTTGTTCTAGCACATAAAATAAGTCTTTTATACAGTGTCGTCGAGACGTTGCAAAACCCACTCACTGTAAATCGTCTGATAGATAAGTCCTGAACATCAAGCAGCTGCATCACTCTCGCAGCCACGTTGATAAAAACAAATTTCTTCGTTGTTTCTGAAGAATAAGAGAGCACACTGAAAAAATTAAATACAGATTCTAATAAGCAGGCACTGTGTTCGTGTATTTGATGAGCAACAATTAGCAAAATAAACGTTAACCTCTGCAAACAGACTTAATTCACTTCACACTCCAGCAACTATACGTTTTTGTGCAAGGTTAGAGCTTTCTAAGCTTATTTCAAACGTGGCTAATGACTCACAATAAAATGCGCAGTAGAAAATANAACTGCGTTTAGAGTGAAGTTTGCTATGTNACAACATCTTGACCGATATATGACAGAAAATACAAATNTGCTGAACTTCTGGGAGATGCAAGTGAAAAATNTNTATCAAAGAAATCAAATAATTACCATATCGTTTAATTAAGTAAACACAATGGCATACGTGACCAGAAGTTTGCGAAGATTACNTTTNATTCGGAAATAGTAGTCTTAAACAAAGACGGAACAAAACAGTCTTGCAAATTAGATATTAGGATCTTTGCGCCTCGAAATAGGCTAGGCAGCGATGTATTCACATACTTTCGCTACAGCATCAAGCATAATTGCATTTTTGTGATAGGTTTTCCACAGGACTGAAAAACGAGAAACTTTTTCCCACGTAGGCAAATACTGTGAAAAGAATGTATCATTGTGCAGCCGATGGACAGAAATTAGATTTTATCAAAGGCCTAACGTGTACGCAAAAATTGAGGAATGCAGATCGAAGCACGCTCGTAGTGTGCCAACGGTAATTGCTGCGGACCAGTCATGGTTTCACCTGACTAATGACATAACGTTGGATTGCACGCAATATTGATATTAGCCACAAGTTTCAACACACCATCATCTGAGCCTCAAACAAATGTTTTACTCTGTAGACTACGTCGATCTTTGCAAAACCCATTGCATGAAATTTCGATTGCCAGCAGCAGAATGTCGGTAAAGGTTGTAACGAGACTCTGTCTACAAGTGTTTAGTTTCGTTTCTGCTCGGTTTCTGCGATCCTTTCTGTGTGTCACGAACGGTCTGCGGCGCCCATCTCCGCTTGCTGGCGCATGGGCCACTCGGCTGCTTACAGCACGAGGCTGGACAGGCCGCAGTCATCGCTTTTCTATTCTTCAGTATGGCCCGACCGGGAATTCCCAGCAGCGTACCAGCATTGGTAGAGTGCTCAAACAACAGCAAAGTTAAAAGCCAAAAGTTTCCAATTTACTGATAGTAATGCAAATGCGACTTGCATTCGATTGCGCGTTTGGAAGACGCTGCAAAGTCAAACTTGTTTTCAGGGCGAGCCTTGGGAATATTATCAGCCCACACTTTTTACTTGGACCTCCGCTGAAATCAACCCCATGCTAAGTTAATGCGCTTGGTAAATGGCGGGTATTCCTCAACAACTACGGAAGATACGCACCGCACACACTTGCGAACGCCAAAATCGTTGCTGCTGGATACATAAAAATCAACTACAATACACACAGAATATAAACGTGCACAGCGCGGAGACAACCATGCAAACACTTCACATACACTTCTGCTGCTTACTGCTTTCCTCATCGCTTGCAACAGGAAAGAGTTTCAGCCGCTTCAGCAATTCTGATGCGAAATAATCCTGACACGCATCCGATTCACGAACCAAAGGCTGCATACGCATGCAAAGAAATTTCAAAAATGTTGCGCACAATATTTTGTTGCAGTGAAACACAACGCTGCATGAGCTTGAAATTCACTTAACATATGCTAGCCAATTTCTGCGAATACTGACTGTGGATTTAATTCATGTAAAAGTTGGTACTACGAAATTTCTCTCGACAGCGGCAATGTCCTAAAGTACGAGCAGCACCAGAAAAGTAAGCACGTCTGGTGTCAGCATCACATCAATCACCACGACATTCCATGAAAGCGGTACACAAACTCCAGGGACCTCACATGCCACGAGCCCTTCCTCAAAAGTTTCGGAAACTTTCGAAGAGTTTTACCGGAATTCAGCAACTGCTTGACAGGATGTAGGAAAACATAGTTAAAATTCCAGCTAAAGAAAATTACCTCCCGACTACGCCACGCGAACCGTTTGCGTAGTTTCCAGGAGGCTCGTCGCTTAAGAGCATGGGGTAAAGTTCAATCAGGAGGTGATAAAACGTTCGTGGAGCAAGTTTATTTTGTGTTTAACAGCAACAATTCAAAAACATCATGTTAATCTCTTTTTCAAATATGGACAACCTGATCAGATGCTATGGTCAAATGCAGTTTCATCTTCAAGTTGGAAAGGAGTGTGCTTCGTAGCATTTTTTTTAAATCACTTGGAATTACTCCTTTCAAACGATTTTTCCGTGTTTATTCAACACGGCTACACATCGATGTTTTTCCTTCAATACTATTATTTAACATCGAGATTAACCTCGAGGTATATGTTTGGGAGTTCTGTTTAATCTGTCTGACTACAGACCTTTTAAAAAAC
>JGI24021J15306_10003493_pt1 | contig 17751 bp, 9 predicted proteins | sample Ectturendosymbi1_FD_15306 | JGI IMG/M metagenome (IMG submission 15306)
GAGCCGCTCTTAGCCCGATTTCGTGCGGCTTCTTACGTCACTACCAGAAGTCCCACTAAACAACATGCATAACAATAAATGGCTTGTAATGTTCTGCTAGTGTCATGTTGGTGTGTGATTGCAATAAATCTAGCTGAGCAAAGGCATATGCGTGAGCGAGGAAGAGATGGGTTTATGTTCATGTGTGCCCGTGTGTATACAGCGGCTCTTTGCGGTAACACGGTAAGAATTGTGGCTCCTTGGTCTCTGACTGGTTGGCCGCCACTGCCCTACTACATTGAAGTTTGAACAAGCGGCTCTCGACTTAGACGGCCGTCAAGGCCCAAGAGAGTCGGAATCTTCTTTCTGCCCCTGTAGATTATTTCCGATGTGCTCTGACCGAGATTCTGTCCCACTTAGACCCAGCTGGTGCAGAAAGAACCGTTTCATACCTCGTTGAGAACGCTGAGAAAAACGTTGAGAAAAAAACGAAACCTCGTTGAGAACCCTGGTTTAAGGCAATGCAGGGGTTGCCGGTTCATACTTTACTGTGCCCCCGCCTTTCACGAAGGTGTTCCTATGGCAACTTAGACCGAGAAGACTTTACGGTGGACTCTGCAGAACTACTCGCAGCCTTCACTGCCAGTCAAGAAGACAGGAGAACCCTATAAAGCAGGGATCTGCAAACTTTCTTGTCCGATGCCCACATAAGCTATTACACAACAATTCGAGATCCGGACATCTTACGTGATTGTTTCCGGTATGTGGCATTCTTCCAAATCTACAAAATTTTCGTAAATACATTATTTTTCATTGTTGACAAAATGTCTTCGCGGGTCGGATTTGGCCCGCGGGCCGTAGTTGGGTGACCCCTGCTATAAGGTCTGGTGTAACCGGCCTAGAGTCGACAACCAGACCTAATAGCACAGAAACGCGCACACTACTTACCACCAGGCTACGGGTCGGTCAACACGAGACATCAGTCGACAGTGGTTTGGTACAACCCTAAATTAGATTACGTTTTTCTGGAACACGTGACCTCCGTAATTGCCGGCCAAACTATGTATTTTTGAATCCCCTGCGGCCTCTTTTACTGATTTTCGCTACAAAATCGCGTGTGCGCAGCGAAACACACGTGTCGTGACAATTTTACAAACAATACCCCCAACGAATTTTTCTGGGGGGAAGTTTCATTTGACCGTAAAAAAGGGCCACGCGCGTTTCCAATTTGTTTTGCGACGCATGACGCTTCGAGGCCGGAAGTAGTCGATTGTACCTCTTGCATCTCCCGGATCTTCCGCGTGAACTTATCCTGGGACTGCTGCATCGCCGCCTTCATCTTTTCGTTTTCCTTCGTCGTCCCCTGGAGCCTTCCGGCGACCTCCGAGAACTTCTCGCGGTACTTCAACAGCGTTTTCTCCAATCTGAAAGAACAATGCTCTGCCGTAACGTAACGAGCTGCGCTTTGACTCATGTGTCCAGTGTTTTAATAACACTTCGCTACCCCTTGCCTTGCCAAATTGTAACATATAGGACAGAGGTTCCCAACCATTCTCTTGCCATGCACCCCTTCAGCATTTCGACAAATCAGAATGTACCCCTAAAGTTTCTTATGACCAACTATTTTGTCATGACTAATCATAGATATATTTGGCAATAAGCAAATAATGATTTTTGAAAAAATATTAAGTGATATATATATATGTGTAAATTTTTATAATTACATAATATATAAATGCATTCTTCCCTTTCATTAATAACCTTAATTGTACTCCTTCAGATAGGCAAATGCATCCCCTAGAGGTACACGTACTCCAGGTTGGGAACCCCTGTTATGGGATGAACCTATAAGAAAATAAACACAAAATGGCTTCCAGGGAAAGAAACGCATTCAGCGGCCTCGAAGATGCGGTGAGATCAAACAACGTGGTTCTTTTGTTGGCAAATAGCAAATGACACCATTTATTCAACTACGTTACAGACCTGATGCACAGGGTGGGCGTAAGATAAGGAAGTGGAAGGAAATCGGCCTTTTTCATTTTCCCGCGAATTTAAAAATGCGCCAGCTTCTGCTTCACGCCTAAAACTGCACAGAATCAGCGCCGCCGCCAACGCACCCGCTTCGCTGAGTCAATCGCTTGTCCAGTGTTCCTCGGACCCGTAGCCCCGTTTTAAGGTGTGGTGGGAATTTACATTTTGGGGGGGCAAGATTTTTGTTTTTGATATATGTTTAAAACAAATTTTTCCGAGTACAACAAAATCCGGGAGAGCACAAAAATTTAGGGAGCGCACTGTCCCCGAACGCCACCCCGTGGCTACGGGTCTGGTGTTCCTGCTCGCACCTCAGAACTTTCTTCAGCAGTTGTTCTTTGGTCACGTCCTTGATTTCGACGGCGGAATGGTCACCGGCGGCGCCGCTTTCGCCATCTTCCGCTTTGACCGATTCCTGAAACGCGGTGTTAACTGTTTTCAGCTCTTGCGTTCACTTCAAGACATTCCAAAACACGGGTCTGCTCCCGGATTGAAAAGATACGACATTAGTATAAAATAAAAGGTTGAGGCACCAACAAGAAACACCTTGGTGCCTTCTCGCGAGCTTCAATAATGCCCTGGTTACACTGAAAAACGTGGAAAGGTTCGGCGTTGTCGTCAGTCATTGTTGGACTACTAACAGTGGTCGCCAAAAATACATTTACAGTGTGAGAAATAAACTAGACGCTGACACTGGAATTTTTCAACACTACGCTGTAAAATAAACATACATTAAACACGACGATTTTGCATTTTGCACCAATCATCATTTGCTCAGTTTGAAATTTCTTAAAGGGAACAGTGTGTTCGAGATAGAGAACAGTGAAAAACATGCAGTTATCGACACGGCCCTTTCTAGCGCACCGGGCACGTCGACGCTTCAGTTGCCAAGAACGATACAAGCTGCGTGTCTAAGCACAAGCGACACGTCAGCTATAAGCCAGGTGATCGACACGCGTCAACTAGCAGCCAAACTGATTTAGCACACTACACAATGGAAGTCATGTCGCATTTCGTGCAAAAGGCCAACTTCGCTTGCAGGCACTCACAGCGTGTTCAGCATGTTTAAAAAGACCACACAGATGGCAAGTTCAAGGTTTCGTTTTTTGCGGCTTTAAATACTTTTCTATTCTGAAATAAGCGCGCGCAGAAGTGCTGACGCACCTTGGAACATGCCGGCGCGGCAGGTTTCCCGCACGGTTTTCAAAACCCATTTTCAATACTTTTCCAATGCTAAATGAAAAAACTTTAGTACCATCATTGTCTTCATTTTCCCGAAATTTTATTCGTGGATCACAATGCAAAAAACATCTGCAAAATTGTCATCAACGGTAAACAATAAAATTTGAATAAATAACCGGCTGAATTTTGAATTTCCATACTTTTTCAATACTTCATGCACATTTTGGACAGATTCAATACTTTTTCAAGGTCTTGAAAACCGATTTCACAACTCAATACTTTTTCAAGAACCCTGACGCGGTGTGCATTGCCGACGAGCAAAAACAGAGATCGACTATCTTCAGCAAGCCCTGCGCGTCGTGAAGTTTTGCAAGCCCTGCATAGTCTTACGTACGAGAAAATCTGCAGCCGAACGTGGAGATGAGGCGTAAAGAAAAGCCTCCGTTGTCGCAACCGTTCAGGGCGTGATAAGTCGGCGAAGTTTTCAAATATTTTCATTCAACAGCTATAAAGCGAGACAAGCCTGGCATCACAGAAACGTAACTACGCGTAAGTTTGCAACCTGTGGGCGTAGTAACCAGCGATAGATTTATGTCAAGCTACTCAGTTAAAAACAGAGCACTGGATGGTTTGCATTTGATTTGCTGCTGCACGCCACGTGGCGTTTTGCATCTAATTAATAAAAGCTGTTCATCTAAAGCAGGCCACGAAACAGTACTTACGTTATCAGACACTGTTGGGTCAGACACCTGGTTCTGATTTGGGCTTTTGATTGGAGTCGCTCCACTCGCTGACCGTTTTTCTTCGCCCATCGAGTTGATGGAGTCCAGACTTTCAGAAAACTTTGCAGCTACCTGTTGAACCACAACGGGCTAATTACAAAACACAAATCAGCTTTAAGAGGTGAAGTTAAGAGCTTTTTTTCGCTGAGACGATTTGGTCATTTGTCCCGTAATAGTATTAAAACTTGCCGTAACAGTATTCACTAGTCGATATTTTCAGACAGTATGACTGAATTACACTAATTTTTTTGGTCATTTTAAAAAATTCGATCCATGACTGAAAAATAACTAGGTTAAGAGAAACCTGAAAAGTATGCTTTCTGCTGCAATTAGCTGCACTTTGTTTACATCACACCTTTCAAAGACAAGGTTGCAATTCGAATCGTCACTGCAAACTTAATATCTAATGTGTCATTTTCACACAGCCACAGCATATGAACACTGGTGTCTAAGCACAAACGGCTTGCAACAAGAACAATTGCCCGAACGTTTGTCCAGCTAATCCAACCCGGTGGTACACAAACATTCCTGAAACAACTGCCCGTAAGTAATGTCGTGGCAAAGCCATAGTTTTGGTTTGAATGAACTTGCATGCATGAAACCCATTCTAATGGGTTACAAACACCTCTGTAAAGCATGCAGTCGTGAATAGAGACTGCCTAATGACAGTCTGGTATAAAAAGAATGAGCACGACTTATAATAAAACCTATCAAATTATACATCACATTCTCAAAAATGTAAGTGTTCCTCAGCATCAAGTTAAATTTCATGAAGACATTTGATGACTTGATTAGAAACAATTTGTATGCACTTCCTTAGCAATGTGCATCTTCATATTTAAAACGTTTTTATCCACTCACTTCAAATGTTTGATGCTTTTTTACAAATCTTCCTTCTTTCCTATGTAACACTTCTGTATAACGAGAACGCAATAATTGATGATGCATATTTTCAATTTATGTTCCTTTTTTACTGGTGCCTATGCATACTAGCGGACACCTACCTCATGCTGTGCTCTGATTAAGCACTTTTGTATTCTCGTGTTCTATTGCTAACCCTTTTAATGTGGACAGTGAGTTTGAGACAAAAAAAACATGCAAAAAATAAAATATGTTCAACACAGAAAGCAACCTGATCTTTTAATGGAGTCAAAAACTCCAAACGCTTGAAGAAGCTTCCCGACTGGGGTGGGTGTGGATTTGCTTGCTCACTGAGAGCAGGGCTGGCAGCATTTCTGTTAGAAGTATCCTTAGAAACTTCTGGAGCACCTTTGGCACCTCTACCACCTGTGCATACAAACAGAAAAGTGATCAATAACATAAATCTAACAAGCAGATACTATATTAATGAATACCACAGCACAATTGCATTGTAAAACGTTACACAGAATGCAAATTTATCATCATATCATCATGAAATTGAAAAGATCTAAAAATAAGGGTTGCTCAATCAATATAAACAATAAAAGTGTAGGGTTTGATGAACCAGCGTTGGGGTACTTGCGGATATTATGTTGAGTTGAAGGTATTCCCAAATGTTACAGTGGCATCATCCTAATCATTGTCAGAACCCTGGTCCTGTTTCCTGAATAAGTGATCTGACATTTTAAGTTGCCACACTGAAGCAAAGCTTTTGTATGGTTCGCACCACTTCAAGTTTGTTGACAGGTTTAAGATGCAGCAATAGATACATTATTTACAAGATACATTAATAGAGCAGCAATTCCATATCATAATAACAAACACATTCCATTCACAAGGAGCACACCGAATCCAAACTTTAAGAAATGTTGTCAGAGAGCCCCAAACATTTGCACACACACTTGCATATGTAATTAGTGAGGAATGAGTCACACTCAGATTGTCTAGCAAAATAACATATAAAGAGAAACTCAACTTGTGCAATAAGTGCAATAAAAGTAATACAAACCATAAAATGCACATACTTGTTTTACATAAAAATGCAAAATTGCTTATGCATCCACTATAAAAGCAAATTGTGAAGTGCACAGTGTGTTCACAACCTAGTTTTCAGGCACTACTATCATTGTCAAAAATGCACACTTTGCATTGGTTTGAACAAATGCTTGAATTTTTTCACAAGCCTTGAAGCATAACAGAAAAACACTGTGCAGAAGTTTACAGGAATGGGAAGACATGCATGGGGAAAAAACTTTACAAAATTCTTCAAAAAAAATAAAAACCTGCTCTGCATGCCTCAGACCTGAAGAAAGCCTTGCTCCTACCAATCATTCACAAAAAATGCATCTGTCAACTCACACGTGCTCTGCCCTGGGAAACTACCAGTTGAAATCCTCACTTTGCAATGTAAAACATTTTCTGATAAATAAAAACTTTGGTGTTTCTGTTTCAATAAACTTATGTCTTGCAATAAAGGGTTGCTGCATCATAAGAAATAAAGCTTCTTTTACAAGTTTAGAAGCCAAAATTATGTTTGTGGACACCAAGGTGGTTTCCAAGTTTACAGGTCATTCCAACTGCAACCAGTGCACTATTGCATGAAGTGTGTCAGCAATGTTTCAACTGTAAAACCATTTCTCTTTTCTGACCTTGTTGTGCTTGTTTCCAAATTCGGACCCATAGTTATTTTGCAAGTTTGTTGTATGCAGTGCAAGTATAGGTACCTGGGACCAATTAAGTTTATCCTTCAAAACTCTTATCCTAAACTGGCTTGGGATTGACCATTGAACACAAGTTACGTTGTAAATTTGCAGTGGCTTTAAATAAAAGATTAACTTTTTCCAAATTTACCTCATCTGGTAAGTGCTAAATAAATGTCTTCTTATTCCAACAAACACTACTTTTTTTATTCAGACGTTTTCAGATAATTTCTTCATCATACAAGCAAAAAATGATGGACAACAACATACACATGACAAAATCACTTTTCCATAAATTTTGCTGGCTAAATCAGCTTGATGCTTTTCAAAGTGACACTAAGTTTGTTAAAACCTATGCTGACTGGCAAAAACCAGAGACCACTACAATCTAAACAAAGAGAACATTAAAGTACACTAAACAAAAAAGAGGACTGGTGTCTGTGGTATGCACCAACAATAAACACAAACATACACATCTACAAATATCTTGTTGTATTACATTGTGCTTTACTAAAGGATGATAATGACATTCAGAGGCAAGTGGAATCACTCTATTGCACAGCAAAAAGGTCTCAGGCAGGCACTTTTAGTCAGTGCTCTACTATAGTAAAAAATCTCTTGTTTCATGTCGATTGCATACCAATGAATGCCTGACAATTGTGGCGCAGGCACATAGTCTGGTGTTTAACACCTCTGCATTGTCCGCAACAATACCTATCACATTTTGCATTACACCCCAAGAATGTAAGCGTTGGTGCAAATAAAGTTACCTACTTTGTCACAACATTTAAAAACAATCTGCATGCCTTTGTCCAAAGATGTGCATCTTCATCCAAGTGTTTTATGTGCTCACCTCATCTGTCTGATGCTCTTTACAAATTTCCATTGTTCTCCCATTATCTAATGCTTATGTATGACAATTTCCAAATGTAATAGATGCTGCTGGTGATCTGCTTCAGTGCTTGTTCCTCTTCACTATCAGATGCTTTCACCAACCAACACCTAGCTGTGCCTATGTATTTTTGTACCTTTGTGTTCTTCTGCCTGTCCATGTGATATGGAACATGTGTCTAAAACAAGCACTTAAATAAAAATAAAGGTTTTAGAATACATCTTCATTGTTGATCATAGCAGCCTTTTACTAGTAGTGGTACATTAGCAAATGATTTGTCCAAGTGAACACCTGAAAAAGTCTGCAGAACTTCATCAAAAGAAATACAAGCAAATGTGTCTTAGAAAGTTCATACCAGCAGATCCAGGTGCTTTAACTGGGGTTGAGTCAGTTGATGAAAGGTCACTGTTTCCATTGCTTGCCTATGAAAAATATACTAATTAATGCATTAACAGAAAAATAGTATCAATGTTCTAACAAGTATATATTGTTGCCAATACCATAAATCGTGATCCAGTAAATTTATGAAGGCACAAAATTATGGAAATAAAATAGATACAGCCTCTGCACTAAGCAGTGTCTTGCTAGCTACTACTTGACGAGAAAACAAGTACATCTCTTAGTTCTCACATGTACATCCCTTAACTCTGACAAGTACATAACAAATAAAACTATTCATAACTCTTTAAAAAGTATGGTGCTTTTCTCATTGCAACCATGATTACAAACAAGCCACCAAATACTTATTTGATTTTTTCACATACCATTAGAATAGTACGTGTAATGTTTTGGTTTAAAGCAGTGTTTCTTGACCTGTGGGCCACAGCACAGTTTGAGTGGGCAACAGAGTTAAGACAAAATATGTTACAATAGAGCTATCTAGACATCTCATCACTACAGTGTGGGAACACACTGATTGTGTTCAGCAGCAAGATTCTCACTGAATAACATACAGAAATAAATTCACTACCTTAGAACACTATGTTTTACAGGTCATAAGGCACACCAGATAAGGTGCACTTTTGATTTATGAATGCTAGCTGTTCTTTTTCATACATAAGGCACACTGGATTATAAGGTGCAAAATGGCAGATTGCATACATGGGACTTTAATCTACCAAACATGCCTAATCCGCTAGACACAAGCAGAATAAATTAAAAGCTGTGCACATGTTTGATTCGGTGTGCAGGAGCCTTGTGAAGTAATACATATAGCTCTGTGTGCACTACGCAGTAGCCTCAAAGAGTAATACGACCTGTGCTTCAAAAGTAAGGTATGTGCTAGCTGCTCACGGAACCACATGCACTGTTCATTGCAATTGTTGGTGGCTTATGATGTAACATGATGGTGTGTTTACAAAAACATCGTAGCTAGCAATTAAATAAATAACATCATTTACCACATAAAATTGGTCCAAGGTGAGAAACCACAACCAGATTCATACATCAGGTGTACCGCATTGTAAGGTGCACTTTCAATTTTTAAGAAAATTAAAGGATTTAAAGTGCGCCTTATGGTCCAAAAATACAGTAATGTGTGGTTCTTTATGCAAGCCTATTATAACAAGGTAGTGGGCCATGCAATTTTATCAGGGTAGAAATATCCCAAAAAGATGTTTTAACCAAATTTTGGTTATTTTACCCTCACTTTTGAACCAGACACCCTAAAAAGCCATTCAAAGGCTTCAAAAGGCTCAGATTTAAGCCTAGCTTCCACTAAAAGCTTAAGTGAAATACTTCCATTTTGTGGTTGGGGCCCAGGGCCCGATAACCTCAGCCAAAATCACTTAAATCTATCTCACTTATGACATCACCCACAAAAAACGAAAAAACAAAACTTAAAAAAAATTTTTCATTGCACACTAGAAGACTTGCCATTGCCAAGTCATTTAAGGGTTTGAAGAACTCTCTAGCACAATCAACTGGCAAGTTATGGAGTTGCAAACAATGTTCCCGCTAAGCTGCGCGCCTGCGCAGCTACTAAGATCCCTCTGCGCAGTCCAACAATGCTCAGCGCAGTTTCCACTACTTGCTAACCGTCCGCTGTAATAGATTTAATAACTTCTGCTCAGTAAAATTGTGATTCAGCGCACCCGCTTGTTTAACCGCGTGCATTTTTAAAATTGGAGGGAACATTGGTTGAGAAGTGGTGTGAAAATAGCAGCTCAATGCGTGATTTCAAAGTATGATATATTCATACACTAGCAGCAAACGTGTTCAGATCATTTCCAGGTCTTTGACTGCATGCTTTAAATAAAATACAATGCTTTTATGCTCACATGCAATAGTGCAAACTTTTATACTTCCTGGTAAAACAACATGGCAAGTCAGAATGCATCTCCTACAAATACAACTCCCCATAGAGTTGTATTTGCCTGTAGTTTATAATCAAAGATGAACCTTACTCTAATTACATGCAATTGCAAAGCCAAGTAGTAGCTGGATTGGCATACCATTTTGTTTATATTAATTGCAGAGCTTTTTTTAAGGTGTTTTAGGGACCTGATCGGGTCCCTGGACTCAGAGAAAACTATCATCAGGTCCTTAGAATCAGAGAAAATCGGGTCCCTACAATAAGAGAAATCGTGTCCCTGCAGATCCATACCGGGTACCTAATATTTTCCTTAAAAAAAACCTATAAATTGCAAAATAATATCTCTGCTAGGCACCATTTTCTAGTCCTAAATTCAGATACACAGAGGTGTATGCTCTTGCTAAACAAACACTATATCTGAGCCACCGGTCAAATCACAGACTTCACTAAGATACCAAACCTATTTCCTAACAAAATTTCCCATCAAAAATTAAGTTTTACTCACTGTTTTCACTTTTGGAGTTGAAGAAGCAGAGTTTCCTCCAGCAGGAGATCCACGGCGTGCTTCACTCCCAATACGATCTTTTAGTCCTTTGAACATTCTCACCACCTAAAGCCACTTATCACACATATTGATGATCTGATCACAACTGTCGTCCTAAACAACAAAATTTCATTTCAGCACGAACTATTCAAACAGTGCAAAGCTTGACAAATAGTCATTTTAGACCTTGCCTTTAGAATACAGAGACTTTCCGTTTTCAATATACCGGCACTGCTTTTTTTGTGATGAAATAATGATTCACACAAGTCAATATATCATATAGCATTGCTTAGAAAAACACAGATCTGTTAAAAGAAGAACTAATAAGTACAAATCAGTTTTTATAATTTTCTGCAATTTGATTTGTTTGGTATGCAACTACATGAACTAGTGAAACTTATGTGTAGCAATGTGCAACAAACTTGACAGTTTCATCCAGTGCAAATACTGTGATATCAATGATCTCATGATCATGCATGATGTGTTGCAAATACAATACAGAAGCTATGGCATTGTAAGAGCAAAGTTCTACACAAGTAATAATATTTTGTGGTTCCTTTGTCACAAAGGATTGGTGAAAGACCATGAGATCTGCTAGTCTACCAACCATGGAATATAAGTTTTAATTATAATATGTCATGTGAAGAGAAAAGACAAACTTATAAAAAGAAGCACACAAACGATATTTACAGATGAGTGCATGCCTATGTACACACAGTTATCATGACAAGGTATTTAATTTCACAGGTGTGGAGAGAATAAAACATTGAAATTAATGTCAATTCATTTGAGAATGCAAGCGATAATATGGGACAAAAAACAAATTGGAAAAATATCAAATGACAGACAGATGAAGAAGAGTAACCTACATTAGAAAAGGAAAATGTACAGTGCCTACTAAGTATTAAAAAAACATAATGGAAAAATAACGTGGTATGAAAAGAAAGAATGAACAACACAGTTGAGTTTTAATGAATTCTATTGTTATTGTGTACCATCTAGCAAAGAGAGGAGGCCGTTGGCCATGGGCAATGCACCCCAAATTTTGTTGTGCCCACAAAAGTGTTTTAAACATATCATAAAAACAAAAATCTTGCCTACCTAAAAATCTATTTTGTTCCCCGAACCTATAAACCTGGCAACAGGCCTATGATATAATAGGTAGCTTTTGTGCAGTTGTTCGAAGCCAAAATGAGATTGAAACTTGATATGGTCAAGCATTTCTGACCATACCTTGGGTCCAGTGAATTTGAGAGAGCATTGCCCTAAGAAGAATTTACGCCAGTCAAAAAATGTTTTTGAATTTGCAAGTTTGGTGGGGTAGTTATAAATTGTGGGAATAGATTTGAAATACTAATTAAAATGTGACGGGAAGGGATTGTTTCCATAAGAATGCATAAACTTATCAACAGGCATTTAACACCTTCGGTGACAGGTTGCTTCTACCTTGAAGACCCACGTGAGCCACTTTTTTACCGTCATTTTGCAACTCCATAACCCGCCTGCCGATTGAACTAGAAAGCTGTTCAAACCCCGAAACGATGCGGCAAGTCTTGTAGTTTGCATTGAAAAAACATTGGAAAGTTTTGGATTTTGGGTTCTTTGCAGGTGACATCATAAGTGGGGTAGGTTTAAGGCCATTTTGCTTCAGGTTATTTGGCCCTGGGCGTCAACCGTTAAAAGGAATTTTTTGACACAAGTTTTTATTAGAAACTAAGGTATAATCCGAGTCTTTTGAGACTTTGATTAGCTTTCTAAGGTTTCCAGTTCAGCAGTTGTGTCCTAAAAACAACATTATAATTGATTAAGCCCCCAAGTAACTAATTAATCTATTATTGATTTTTGAGTCACTCATGAGATATGTGATGATGAGCAGGTATCTATCATGGCAATATGAATGAATTGTTATTATTCTTAGACCTATTTACTTAACTCATAATACTCTGTTTTTCATGTACTCTATACTTATTGGATAACTTTATACTGATTTAACTTTTGTAATCTCTTGCTATATCCTAAATTTCTGACTAGGTAGTAGGATTTCCATCCATGAAGCTATGTGGAAATATGTCCAACTATGATACTTCATCATGGTCTATGAAAAACTGTGTTGCTTCTTTGTGGTCCGTGTTGATAATAATTCCTTTTTCATTCTGCTACTCATCTCTATTCTGTTGCTTTACAAATCACCTCCCTACACTGGAGGTACAAACAGTTGCCTTCTAAATGAACCCCTACGCTGGTGGTACATCTCTACGCTGGAGGTACAACCCTACGCTGGTGGTACTGTTGCAATCGGAAAGCCTGAGCAGCAAGTGCGCAAAGTTTCGCACTGTGGCAGCAAGCAACAATAGATCACATGCCGCGATCACTCTATTATTGCTTGTACGTGCCACGCATATATATTGTTGTTCTTCGCGCACATCCTGTTCATGATGAATCACACAATCAACGCAACACCAACTGAGAGGTTGCAATAACATCCCCTTCTTTTTACAGCGAACCGCATTGATCACACGTTCTTTTTGTTAAGGCTTCACACGGCACGACCTCAACATCCTGGTCACAGCACCATTTTGTTGTGATGTGGTGATGAAACCAGCGGTAGTCTCACGATAGGCGAACAGGCTGCTCGAACTGCAATTTAGCAATGCCTGCGGTGCCAGTACACTAATTCGAACTAAGGAAAGTTAGTAGCAAATTACACGCATGATAAATCAGCGGCATCTCCACAAATGATGCAATAGCTGTGCATGACAATCAGCGATAACTCAGCACTGGGCGAACAGATCGCACAATCAATTAATCGGCGTGCTCGCCAAGAACAGAATGCAAGTTGCGGTGTGCAGCGCAGTAAACAGAATACAACGTTCAGTGCGGAAGTCTTGAACAGGTGATCACTTCTGAGGTAGAGAGTCCTGTGATCAAGCGCTGAGGCTTAACCACCTGATAGAAGAGTCACCTTTCTTTGTCCCAATCCTGGTCACAGCACCACTTTGTTGTGATCGGAAAGCCCGAGCGGCAAGTGCGCAAAGCTTCGCACTGTGGCAGTAACCAACAATAGAGATCACATGCTGCGATCACTCTATCATTGTTTGTTCACGCCACGCATATATATTGTTGATCTTCGCACACATCCCGCCCATGGTGAATCACACAATCTATGCAACGCCGACAGAGAGGTTGCAACAGTACTGATGCTGCTGACGCTTACGACTCTGTAATGTTGTGGTTGAGGGATGGCTTTCTGTATTCTAACCTCCATTGTCACTTACTTCTCTCAGGGATGCGCACGACTTAATTATTCATCTGTAATAAATGTTAACCCTTCACAGATTGCTTGCCCACCATCATCTGTGTTGTGTAAATGTATGTTGCTTATGTGTTTTGCTTTTTCAGACCATTTTTGTTTTTGGATTTATACCATATTTTCAATAGCGCCTGTTTCGCACCTGTATTCTTTCCGTTTTGCTTTTATTTGACATTTTGTGCCTTGTGGTATTGGTTTGCATTTGGCTGCTCAAATTTCTTAAATTGTTTCCTGAATGACTTCATCAATGATCCAAAGATTTCTTTAAATCTTTGCAACCGTTCCAATTGTTTATGTGGCTTGCACAAAAGGGAATTGCATTATAATGTATTTCAACTGTAGTTTGAATAATGCAAAAATATTGACATCACTTATCATCAATGAAAAATAAAAAGCATCAGTATCTGTTTTTTTCTCATTATGAAAAGTAGTGACTACAAACATGCTTTGACTGATGCGGTTCGAATAAAATGCTGAGTTTGCCACTCAAATGCCACCGACTTCGTAGCATAACAGTGATGGATGCGTTTAAGGTCTGCTGTGCCGATGGTTTTTGGCTCGCCTCTCAGGTTGGCGACTTTCATTTTGGTAGTAATGATTGCACAAGTTTCCAAACTTTCCACTTCAGATTTACAGTTTAGGTTTTCGGTTTACATTTGGGCTGTAGCTTTAAGGGTTAGGTTCATGAGTTAGGCTTGGGGGTTATGTTCAGGGTTTAGGTTTAGGGATTAGGTTTATGGTTTGGAGTTTAGCTTTAGGGGTCAGNCTTGTTTAAGATTTAAAACTTTAGGTTTAGGGGTAATAGTAATGCATACACAATATACATCAACATGTTGNAACACAGGTGATGGTGGGCACGCAATGGGTGAAGAGTTGAGACATGTACAGACGGGCAGTTGAAGCAAGCACACAGGTGAAGTAGGCAAGCAGCAATAAGGGTCATGAGGCAAAGAGCAATGCAATTAGAAAAAGTATCATTTCAATACAACAAGTATCAAAGGCAAAAAAACAATTGTTTATAATGATATTAATCATGAAAAAATAGAAATTTACCCACAGACCATAATGGGGTGAGTTTCATGGGTGAGTTATTTCCAACCTTGAACCAGGATGCATAGTGTCACCAAATGATGTTGAAGTGACAAGCCAAGCGTATGGACAGATTAAAGTAGCAGCAAACATTTATCCAATATAAGTGTTAGGTACATGAAAAACAAAAGATGTTTAGTAAGTGAGAAAAGGATTTAGTTCTAAGACAGAGTTTCACAAAAGTCAGGACTTATGTCACATGCCAGTCTACATTCCGGCGTCAAGCGAAATTTTTGACATCACAACATATCTATGAGTATGCATATGCACAGAGCAGTACTCTGAGAGAACTGCTCCACATGTCAAATACGCTGAGAAAACTGATGATTAGGAGTTAGGGTTTGGTGTTAGGTAAGTGTGTCGGGTTAGGGTTTGGGTTAGAAAAACGAAATAATGAACGTTTGGGACTAAGTCTAATATTTTTTAGTGGTTATATATTTATTCCTGTTCTGTAGCTTGTTGTGGGTATCTGAATCTGACAAAAATTTTTAATTTAGACCACAAACAACATCAAGAAAGTAATCACCAAACTTTATTCCTTGCTGATAAGCAAAATAACTGACAAACAATAAGAATAATAGTTCAGAAATTTCATAGAGGTCAAAAATTTCGTTTGACACTGAGCAAGAGCACGCACCAGTGTTGCCGCTCTGTTCTTAAGGAAAAGCACTAAATTTCATGATAAAAAACACTAGATTCACAAAAAAAACACTAGATCACAAATAAGTTAGCTGTGAAAGCAAAAGGCCAACCTACACTCAATGAAAATGGCCAAAAAATGTGTTGCAATGCAAAGAAAGACATTTGAAAACCAGCGACAAAGAAAATGGGAGACACTGTAGCAGCAACGCTTGTATTTGTTTGCCTACTACAGGTCAGTGAATTTTTTAACAAAAGACCACAGTGACTTTGTAGCTGTTGAACTCGAAACAGATTCTATATGGGTTGCCTGTAAAAGGCGGAGCTCCGTAAATAGCGGAGCTTGGTTACGGAGGTTTGATGACGTAACCGGAGTGGAAAAAAGTTGCGTTGCAGCATCAAAAAAAGGAAAAAAAGTGAAGAAAAATGTTGCATCATTGTAACTTCATATGTGTTTCCCCGAAACATGGAATACATGGAAGTTCGCGATGTTTAAAAATTTTATACATTCACAACTGTTAAAACCTATTTTCTGTCCCCGAACCTTTGTGAAACTCAGATAACCAAAAATTATCAAACTTCAAAATATATTTTTTTTACCGTAATGTAACATCACCTTTTGCAGTACAATTATTTTTGCTACCGTCTACTTCTCATTTCTCAAAGACAAATATCAGGTTTAACGACTCCGGTTACGTCAACAAACCTCCGCAACCAAGCTCCGCTATTTACGGAGCTGTGGCAGTCAACTTCTAAAAGAAGAGGACCACTACACATTTAGGACAATTCCGCAAGAGCACTGGTTATTGGAAGTGTCCATGGCTCGCCCAAGTTAACAATTAAGAAACTTAGACCGGCCGGTTTCGCTCGACGCCGCTCAGTTTATCACAACAAAATTATATTCACTCATGGTTTTATTAGTATAACGTTAAGCACTGTGAAACTCATCGCGACAGGGGTTTATATTAACAATCATTAATTAAAGCACGTAACATAAGTTACCGCAAACATCAGGGTTTAACAACAGAGGTTAAATACGAAATCAATACTTTCATAGAGAGAGAGAGAGAGAACCCGATTTGTCAGCAGCATCATGGCCACTGAATCGTAGTTCTCTTTTAGGTAATCTAATCCATGGATAGGTCTTTTTGAACTACACCAGTTTGGTAAGGCCTACTACTGGTTTATGTGTTGCTAGGGTTTATGTGTTGCTTTCGTTATCAATTCTATTTTCAATTTGAAATTATTTTTTAATGTAATAGTTTCCATATCACCTTAAGTTATTCTCTTAAAAGGTAACTCATAATAATGAATGAAGTACAAATACATCGAATAGGCGTACATAACAATATTTTAGAGAGTTAATATCTTCAGTCGTTGTTTTAATTTTCGGCTTCGTTTGGCTCGCCGTAAATTCGTCATAAACTTCTGAGTCGTGTTCTCCAGTTATCGAAGTCTTCTTTCGTTGTAATTTCAGGATCGTAAGACGTTCTATGTTGAGGAGCCAAGACGCACTCAACAGAGCTCCACCTTTTACAGGCAACCTTATATATGCTCTTGTGTAGGTACTTTCCACGATGGGTGTAAGCAAGGAATCGATCAGCAAATTTTCAATAGGAAAACAATTTCACTTAAAATCACGCATCCTCAGTCCTTTCACATGTAATTTAGTTAGTAGGTAGATTTTTAGCAAATTGTAATTCCACGAAATCGAAGTCTCAATTATAGTTACAATCAAACAAAATTGTGTAATTAAATACATTCAGCTCATTCATAAAAAAAACCTAGATAGCTATGAAAAAACACTAGAACACTACGTGAAATCCAAAAACACTAGATCTAGTGGAAAAACATTAGGAGTGGCACCACTGGAACGCACGATTTTTTTTCACGAACTTTACTGTCACATGGGTTACGTTTCACACTTCTGCAAAGACCATCCCACTGTTGCAGTTGACTGCATCGCTTTGAACTACTTAGGCAAGCACAAGCAAGAGATGGCAATTCGGGGCATTAACTAACAGGAAAGCAACCAGCAGCAATAGAGCTCCCTCACTGAGATCACTCTCTGCTTCCACTAGTCACCACATTAAACTATCAGTCGCAACCATAATGCCAGTATATCACCCCGTGAGTTCACTCTACTACTACTAGGTTGCACCATCAGTATATAGGGATAAGTGAATTACGATCTTTCGTTTGTGGTGACTGCTGTCACAGTGACTTGTTACTAATGGGCACCATCTAGCTGTGACCATTTATTGACATGTGGCGCTATCTTCTGGCCGCCACATCACTTCTCTCTCCATTTGATTGGAAGTTTTATCACTTTTATCCATACTTTAACTCTCAATTTGCAAGTTCGACC
>JGI24021J15306_10003496_pt1 | contig 17749 bp, 14 predicted proteins | sample Ectturendosymbi1_FD_15306 | JGI IMG/M metagenome (IMG submission 15306)
CGCCAAGTATGCCGTCGGATCGAATCGGGAAAACCCGAAACTGCTGGCCGTGCGCTTCGCGGTCACTTGCGCCGTCCTGGCCGCCTTCGTGCTGCTAAACGATTTGACCGATCGGCCCCATTCGGCGCCCGGGGCCTCGTAGCGCATGAATTTGTGCCCCTTTACCCGCGAATCGTTTGCACAGGACCCGTGAAGTGAAGCAATTTTCTTCTTCGGCGGTTTTGCGATCGCCTTTTTCTTCAAGGGCCGCGAGCTCGTTTCGATCCGGATGTCACCGGCAGCTACCCCCACGCTGACACTTACGACGAAACAAACCTTACGCACTTCTGCTGGCACGCGTGGGCGGGGCCTCTGACGCAACCGCGGCGAAGCAGCGAATCAGAATCGCGCAAAAGGCGCGGCCGGTACCGCTTCGTTTCTCCGAAACCAGTAAATCCGTCATCTTGTGTTCTGGCAGCTCGCCTTTCGCTGTGGACCGAACCGAGCGTTAAAAGCTGCTGCCAGGGTTCCAACACATTTTCAAAAACCGCTTTCCATGCCTTTTCAATACTAAACGAAAAAACTGCAATACCATCACTTACCTTTGTTGGTCCAACATTTTATTGATGGAGCACAATACAAAAAAACATCTGCAAAACTGTTATCAGCAGTTAAGAACAAAATTTGAATAAGCAAATGGCTGAATTTGGAATTTCCATACTTTTTCAAAACCTTGTGTACATTTTGGCCAAATCCAATACTTTTTCAACGTTTTGAAAACCGGTTTCGCATCTCAATAATCCTTCAATACCGCGTGGGAGCCCTGTGCAAGAGCAGCTTTTAGTTATTTCAAAGTGAGTTGTTGCCGTATGTGTCTTGACGGGTCCCGAACATTTGCATGGTGGTGAAGTTTCAGATTTTTCGTAAGACTTATTACCTTTGAAATGTTCAGTTGGGTCGCATCATTCATAGTCTTGGAAATTTTTGCCTATTCAACCAAACTGTCCAACATTTCCTACGTCTTTTTCGCCGAACCGATTGTGCGCGCGCGGCAGTTATTTTTTGATGCGTATGTTTGGCACGAGTTATTTTTTGGTGCGTAAGCACGAATCGCTCACACGTACTTGAAAAAACGTAGTAGGTCTGGTTTCGGCCTCAAAGTTTTTAAAACTTGTCTCGGAATTAGCTTCGCAAACTTTTTACGGCCTCGACCAAGGCGGCTTGGCTCCTGGCCAGTTGCGATGCAACTGAAACTTGGTCATTTTCGGTCGTCTGCTGCACTGTGCCCGTCACCTTCGGTCAAACAGAATTGTTTTTATTTGCCGATGTTCCGTCGTTGTACTGTTTCATAGTTCTCATACACAACAGGAGCATCGCAATGCAAAGCGTGACTGATGGTGTCTATCAACGCCATGTGATATGTTTGCCAGTACGTGAATATTTGCTTTTCTTATTATCTGTCTGTGTTGTTAGCTTCTACATTTTTTTCTGCGTTATGTTCACGTCTTGCGCATGCGCAGAAGTTGCGCTCATTGCACTGGGAGCCCGTTATTTTCAGATGTAATGTTTTCTTTCTTTCAAAGGCTATGCAGACGTGCGTGTATCGAGATTCGTAGCGTTGGGAGCATTTGTCAGATTGACCAGCTCGAAAGTGCCCCCTGCTTTGCGTACCACCTACATCTTACCAGATTCGACAGTAAATTGAATGGCCCTTTTTGCAAAACTTGTTCCTGCTGTATCAGCGCTGTTAGCACTGATAGCGAGTCGTGCACATGTTTGATAATTGTATTTATCCATCAACAGGCGGAAGTTTATAACTCCCTAAAATTTTTATTTTTAGAAAAATGGAAGCCAAAGGATATTTGAAACCGTCCAAACAGGCATAGGGAGGCAAAAAATCTATGGGAGCCTCAGCGTTTTGCTCCAAGACTATGTTCATTCCCAAAAAGTAAATTTTGAAAAAATTTTGTAATGTAGCGGATCTAAGTAATGAAAGACACATCTAATGCAATTTTTACTAAAATAGTACCGGAAAAATGTAAAATAAAAAGATTACAATTTCGATATAAAACTTTTCCATGTTTTAAACGATTTTTGCCCTAAGGCAAAATAGTCGGGTGGGCTAAGGGAAAATAGTCAGGTGGGCTATACCTATACCAGGGGTCCGCAAAAACTCTTTGGCGCGACCCTAAAAATAGTTCTAAATTCCGGCTACCCAAACATTTCGTGACCATATAATTTTGTGGAAAATACTCTCAATTAAATACAAATTTTAGTACTATTGACAGTCGCAATTTTCTTGCACAAAATTGTAGGAAACTTAGCACATAAAATAGTGTATGTTTGCATTTATTTTATCTAATGAGAATGGCAAATTTAAAATGGAAGTTATTTCACAAGCCAGAGTGGAAGGTCTCGCGACCCACTATTTGCGGACCCCTGGGCTATAAAGCCATCCCTTTTGCATTCCCGCCTATGCTTTAAAAATCCACTAACCGTATGGCTTAGGGCAGGTATTTCAAACTCAAATTGCTCCGACGGCCAATCTCGGAATTATGGAGTAACCCGGATTACAAAGCTGACGAAAAAATTTCAGAGCCTGAACGTACTANACTTTACTTCCTGCGAAAGGTATCGTGAGTGATAGGCAAAGGATTTTTCGTTCTCTCTACGTTCGTTTAAAAAGGACTTGTTCACTCGCTGGCCGAGAACTTTTAAACACCGGATGAATCAACTAAAAACCGAAATGTTGATCATTTGAAAATCCCAAAAAGCATCGCGGGCCACACAAAATACCCTCGCGGATATGGCTCGCGTGTTTGAGACTCGTTTTTGGTCTACTGCGACGCATTTTACCCTGGAAATACGTCATCACTGTAACGGAAGCGGATCCCGATTTGCACCAAGCACATGAAGTCATTTTGGAGAGAGAATGTAATTTCTTAATCGACTTTCGTTGACTATCAAAGTTTACTTGTCGTCTAAATTACCCTATCCGACAAAAAATACACCTTAGCGCACTTAATATTGTAACGAGATTGCCGCAGTTCATTCAAATTTCGCCCGAGTGTCTTTTCGCAGCTGTGATTACAGGTTCAGACACTCTGCTACGCGGATACCTAACAATTCATTGAGAACCCAAACCCGCCTGTGTTCCAGGCAGGCAACTATTTTAGTTTTATTGATGCGTTTATTTTCTGCATCATCTCTTCAGAAGCTAACCGCCGCAGTGATCACGTTAAGATCGTTACTGAAAGCCGGTGAAATACGTGTTGTGTTCGTTTTAAAAAACAGCAACGTTTTCTCCGGAAGCAGTCTTCACTTTCACACATCAGCTCAGGGGCGGATCCAGGGGTGGGGGCGATCCCCCTCCTTAAAACCTACGAAAGAACTTCTATTCACCATGATTTTGTACAATTCGGGAAACAGAATTCGCGATTTAAGACCATTTTGCCGTCTATTTTGTCACAGCAGTGTTGTGAAGTATACTTCATCTCTGTTACAGTAGTGAATCCGTAATGAGACTTAACTACCAAATATTGAAATCGCCCCCCCTCCCTAACCTTACTGGCTGGATCCGACCCTGCATCAGCTATTCGTGCTGCATCCGCTGTCCAACACCTTTTACGACTTTTTTTCTTCGAGCAATTGCACAGACCACCATAGATATATTGTATTTGTTCAAGAAGAGTCGAAATAAATGAAAACGAATCACGGCTTCATGCCTTGCCCAGAGACGTTATTCAGAAAAGCGTGTGATGTACAACATGACCGATGCGGGGTCATGTTTTGCATACGTCTAGGCCACTGGTTAAGCACAGGTGAAGTCCTGGTAACCAGTGGCGTAACTACAAGTTTAAACCAGGAGGGGAAAAACTTAGCTGAAGGGGGGGCACCGGCCAATAGCCAGAAAAAAAGTTAAGCAAAGACAGTGAATCCGGATGTCGTGGATCTCTATACTATAGATAAAAATATGAAAACGCCCCGAAAAGCGCAAAAAGACAATCCTGCCGAAAACCAAAAGAATACTATAAAATTTAAATGTCAGCTAAAGGGGGCCCAGTTTTTACATTTGGCTTGCCAGGGAGGCGGCTCGCCCCTTGCCCCCCGTCAGTTACGCCACTGCTGGTGTCGTAACATTTAAATTTTATAGTATAAAATTTAAATGTTAGTTAAATTTTCGTCAGTTACGCCACTGCTGCCCAACACTGATTTATGCGAATATCATAATTTTTGAGTTTGAGCCAAATCTAAGGTGCAACAAGCGTTGAGATTCAACGCAGCGGCGATTTACCACCACAGTGCATTGCATGCCACACTCCGCTGCCGGACAATGCGCACCGAGAAATTCTAACATAACCTGCTGCAAGTACGACGAAAGCTCAAAGAACGTTGATCAATCAATCAATTTCAACGAAAAAAGATGGAAAGTTCGTAGATTTGACATCAACACGCGCTGCATGCGAAGGCGATTTGTGTTTCAATCCGTCTGTGGTTATTAAGCAATAAAAAGTTTTCCAGAGGTTAGACCGCAACACAAGGTATCCGCTGTAGTTACCTGTAAAAACGTTCGGATTAAATAAATGACAACCCTTCAGCAAACATGGCAATGCAAGCGCAAGCAAAAGTTGCGAGTGGACAAACAGCATGGCGCAGCTTCTGTACCTGGCTGTGTGAAAACAGCCGCTGACAGGTGTGTTGTTTCTCTAATCTCTTCCCGAATCACTGTAGCCACACATTGAGCAAAAAAAACGTTGTATGATTTCGAATGCGTTGAACGCAGTTTCGTGGGCAAGAGGACAAAACATATCCGAATTTCTGCTCCCACTCAGATTTTCTTTTTTCCTATGCAGGTGTTCAAAATACTCTGAGATATTCCGTTTTCTGACGAAGGTAAGGTTCGATTCCACTTTCCACCAAATTAAAACGATGGCACTCGGTCAGCACCATCCGACTGGACTTTCCACCAAATTAGGGCGATGGCACACGGTCGTTTCGCAAACTGCGCAATGAATTCAATGCCTGACGTGATCTCAAGTGACTTCCAGCTGTAGGTTACACCATCGGTCTTTGGTATCTCAGCTTGCAGTCTATTTGGCGTTGTACGCTGTGTGCTTTTGATTTAAAGGGTTCTCTGGAGACTTCTGCCACGCTTTTCTTAGAGCCTGACGCAGCTGGGACATTCGCATGTTTGGGTTTTCGGCCTTCAATAGCGGAAGATATTCCTGTTCGAACTTTTTAAAAGATGCTTTCAGTCTCCTCTCAGGATGACGATCCAGTTCCTCGTCCGCTCCAAGAACCGATATCGCCTCTTCCACCGTTCGAGCTTCGGCACTCGCTCCGTCAGACAGACTAAGCGATACAACTTTATTTATATTATCCTCAATACTTTCATCTTGAACCGTAATATTTTTCTTTTTCAGCTGCGCGCTGCGTTCCTCCGCAACTTTATCCGTTTGCTTCATGGAGTCGATCTGAGCCCTGGTAACTTTCGACGACGCAGGAGCTTTGGCCGTTTTAGAAACAGCTTCCATTTCAGATTTGTACAGTTCATCCAATTCTTTTTTCTTGTTAATCTGGCTGAGCTTTTTTTGCTCTTGTTGTTCTTTTCGCTGCTGCTTGCGAGCTGCCAGCTTGTCGTCATCTTGCCAATACGCATCTTCCGCCTCGCGGGCTTTCCTTTCTTGCTCTTGCGATTGCTTATCAGCTTTTCGAGCTCTTGCTTCAGCAGCTTTAGTGTTGACGCCCTGGAATTTTTTTGGCATGCTACCAAATGCAGTTTTTAGTCACAACTGAAACTCAGCAAGAATATGAAGCAGTAAAAAGCAACACGCCTGCAACCGACCAAAGACGTTATTACGGTTCTGCTTGTGAATTCGTAGACCAAAGATCTATGCAGGATTAATGCACTGACACGTATCCCAGAAAACACCGTAATTGTTCTTCATTCACAATTTAAGCCAGTTGTTACCAGTTAGCTTCTAAGTACCAGCACAACAACGCACAGCTTAACACTCATCAGTGGGTGATTTTGGAATGTGATGCTTGTTTACCAATTTGAAAAGTGAAGAGTCACTAGAATTAATTCTCAGAATGCCTAGCTTCAAAACTGATAAGCATCCGTTTTTCACCAATAATGCCATTTACATATATCTAGTTTCACTTGTAATTGAACCCATTTGTGTCATCACATGTGGGGTTACTGTTGTTTTCCATGTGACTTACTGTAACATGACTTTAATCATTTAATTTATTATAATTGAGTCATTATTCACTGAGCAGCATGTTTAGAGCTAGAGATCAACTGATATTGCTTTTTGGGGGCCGATACTGATATATCGACCATTCATGGACTGATATCCAATACCGATATTTCCAAAATTTATTTTGTTTTTTGCTTCATTATCAAAATATAATATGTTCTATGCCTTACTTTTTTCAAAAACTTACAAAATCAGGATTTATGAGCTAAGAATTTTCAAATTCCGCCAATTTCAATATTTTGCTGTTTTTTAATTAATCTGATTAATGATGATGCTTCTGCTTTGGCTGCAACAGCCGACGTGTGCTCCATGGTTGATCCTATATGCTTATTTATGTAAACGCAACTGCTAGCGTTGCTGCAAGGTAACTGTCTTGACTTGGTTCATTGTGCTTTCTTGCTCAGGTTGCCTGCATGCATGAGGAATGTAACAGAGTTTGTCAACACCTACTGAGGCCAATAAAATAGGTCGTTTCGGCTGATACCGATATATCAGTAAAATCCAAATATCGGCCCGATATATCAGTCTATCTCTATTTAGAGCAGCTGCTAGTGCTTACCATGTTATAAACCAGGGGTTCCCAACCTTTGTCTGACCATGTACCCCTTCAGCATTTTGAAAGATGAGCATTTACCCCTAAAAGTTAAAAAGAACGAAGTGAGTACAAGTCTGTACCAGAGTGGAACATGTTTGGTCAACTTTTCATTAAATATTTTACCATGATTGATCATAGATAGGTCTATTAAACAAAGAGCATATAATGATTTTTGAAAAGTAATATTCAAGTGAATGATATGCATATTTGTAAATGAATTAGATACATTTCCTTAAAGTTTGCTAATGTTATTTACAACAGATCAAACCTCTTGGAGGCAAATATGAACACAAGTAACTGCTTTGCTGCCTTTGTCCTGGCCACTCATAGCAAAAGGTATCATGCTACAGATAATTTTAGGACAAAAAAGCAAGTTAACATTTATTACTAAAAAATAAGGTTGTGTAAAGGTTTCTGTTGAGATCTAATACTTTAGATCAATCAGCATCTGCTCAGCATCACAAAAGTGGAAAGATTTAACCATAGAAACATTGAAAAAACTAAAACACAGATACATAAGTGGCCAGGAAATGATATGCAAAAGCAAGTCCTTGACAGCCATTCACAATGAATTGTCTACTGTATATTCTGAACATTTAAAAATATGCTTGTCTAATGCATTCTTGGATGTTTTTGTGTTCCAGTTTTCATGCATTTTTTGGATGTATCTGTGTTCCACCAAACAAAGCATGTGCTTGTCTAATGTATTTTTGGTTGTTACCCTTCAATAAAGCACTGCAAACTTGCAACTGATTGCAATTATAACCATCAGGACATGCACAAGTGTAGAAAATGCTTGTANGCCCCAACTGTGCCCCGTTTATATGACAAAATTCTTTTTTGTACCTAAATAAAAGTATACGAATAGAGCATTTCAAAACTTTTATTCTTTTCAATCATTTTTTGTGAACTGCTACACTCGCAGCAACTGACAATTTCTGCCTGATGCATGCCTTTGGAATAACGACCCAACCACACAGAAAGCATTATATCTCATTGTGATGAACTGTTAAATATAATAGGTATCGTTTGCAGATAATGTATATTGTAACAGTGCTGGTCAAAGCAGCCACACAATAAAAGCACTGTAGCTCCCAGAAAATCTACTACAAGTAGAAGTACTGCTACTGAAAGCTGCTCAAGTAAAGAGTATATAGAACTTTTTAATTGCTTGTGCATATTGAAAAGTTGTCATCAAAACTGTTCAGGGTTTTAGGTTTAGATTTAGGATTTTACATAACAAATGACAAAGACCATATGCTAAACCATGTTTACTGTCCTGGTCACATGACCAATTCAACCAATTGGGTTCACCAAATGACAAAATAGCTCCAGCAGTGCATTTACCTCTGATGGCAAAATAGACACTGCTGACATGAAAATATGCTGAAACACCCCAACCTAAAACCATACTGGAAAAATGATCCCCAATCTTATCTTATTCCCAAAGGCTATGATCCCAACTTACAAAACTACAAAATTTTCAAAACTGAAAAGACCGATTTCAGATGATTATAATGCCAATTAAAACAATTTATCTTGCACCAAGGACATCCATATCACACTGCTTTCTGCTTAAATATGTAAAGGAGTTATTTAAGTACATTACTTTGACCCAAGAGCTACTTGAGTAAAAGAAAACAACTAAAACTATATGAAATCTACTATGAGAACTGCATGGACACAGTGGCAACATAAAAGGTCTATTCAAATTTTACGACTTTTTCACTTAACCCACGCAAAAACCAGTNTGAATTATTTGTTGCCAGGGCATGCACGATTGTTTANAATGAACTTTATTATCCCACTATAAAACTTTAGTCAATGACCTTGTAATGCTTGTGCGCAAATTGTCACGTCCTAATCATTTTCAATACAAGAAAGGACCTTTTTAACAATACCAACAAATGTGAGTGGATATTTATTTTTTAACTCTTGATGCATATCCGAAAAACATTTGCGTATCCATATCCAATCTTTCCTTATCCAAAAATTCTGAAAAGTTGCGTCAAATATCCATCCATATCCAAATATGACACTGGCTCAATACAAAACAAAAACACCCGATCATTTTTGTCACCTAATCCATAACAACATTACATGCTGTGCACTCACAATCGGAATTAAAGCATGAAAAGCAGAGAAGTAGTGCCTATTTAGCTGCCAGAGGCAGAAGTTCTGCTGGAGTTATTTTGCCATTCAAACCGTATCCAGGTTTGTCCATATACAAGGTGTGTTTGAAAAGTAACAAGACTGTAAGTTATGTGTCCATTCAGAATTAGCGATGTATGTTGCAATTCTTGCAAACTCTCCGCTGGTGTTGAATGTGTGATTCACCACGAACAGGATGTGCGCAAAGAACAACACCACATATATGTGGCACGAACAAGCAATAATAGAGTGATCTCGTCAGGTGATCTCTATTGTTGCTTGCTGCCACAGTGTGAAGCTTTGCGCATATGCTGCTCAAGCTTTCCGATCACAACAAAATGGTGCTGTGACCAGGATGTGAAGGTCGTGCTGTGTGAAGCCTTCACAAAAAGAGCGTGCGATTGGTGCAGTTCGTTGTAAAAAGGAAGGGATGTTGTTGCAACCTCTGTTGACGTTGCGTTGAATGTGTGATTCACCACGAACGGGATGTGCGCGAAGAACAACACATATATGTGGCACGAACAAGCAATAATAGATTTATCTTGTCGGGTGATATCTATTGTTGCTTGCTGTCACAGTGGGAAGCTTTGTGCACATGTCGCTTGGGCTTTTCCGATTGCAACACAATGTAGGTCAACCTCTCATGGGTCTACAACTGCAGTTTCATATTTCTGTGTTAACAGTACACTCTTTTGCAGGCTTTTGTTTGGAGTTAGTCTAGCGTTGATCATTGAGAAAAAGGCCGACAATTTTTGCTGTAACAAAATGACCACCGAACAACAAACCAACTTGAAATTTCTTGTTCAGCTTGGAAAAACTACAACAGAAGCATATAGATTACTGCAGGATGTATATGGGGATGACACAACGTCGAGAGCTCGGGCTTTTGAATGGCACAGGAGATTTAAGGAGGTAAGGGAGGATGTGGAAGATGACTCCAGGAGCAGGAGGTCTGCCACAAGCAGGACCACGGAAAATGTCGAGCTTGTCTGCAAGAAGCTATTGGAGATTGCCACCTGGCTGTTAGAATGATTGCAAATCAGTTGGACATGAACTGTGAGAGGGTGTGGACAATCATTACGGAAGATCTGTGCAAAAATGGTTCCGAAGTTGCTAAAAGAAGAGCAGAAAGAGTGGCATGTACAGGCGTGTCATGACATCCTGAAACAACTCGAACCAAACTTGCTGTAGAGAGTAATCACAGGCGGTGAGTCATGGATCTTCGAGTACGATACGAAGACCAAGCACCACAGTCTTCAGTGGAAGAGTCTGATGTTGCCGAGGCCGAAAAAAAGCGAGGATGGCCAAGACCAAAATCAAGGTGATGTTGATTTCTTTCTTTGATGTGAGGGGCATTGTGCACGCAGAATTCTTGCCACAGAGCCAGACCACCAACCAGCCCATTTACAAGGATGTCCTGCAACGTCTGATTCAGTCAGTTCAAGAGAAAAGGTGACAAATGTATGAAAAAATGATGGTGCTTCACCACGACAATGCTCTGGCACACACTGCATTGAGCATCTGGGAATTTCTTGCCAAAATAACATTGCTGTGCTGGAGCAACCACCATACTCACCAGACCTGGCTCCCTGTGATTTTTTCCTGTTCCCTAAACTCAAGGTCTGAGTCATGAAAAGAACATGTTTTCCTGATGTAGAAGCCATCAAAATGGCTATGACGAAGAAGCTCCGAGCGATCCTGGACAGATCTTTCCAGGAGTGCATGGAAGCATGGCAGAGGAGGATGGCAAAGTGCATTAGATCCCATGGGGATTACTTTGAAGGCAACATGTTATAGTTTACAATTTATATTTAGCATAAAAGATTTATGTGCACAGTCTCGTTACTTATCAAACACACCTCATATAACACGGAGTTTGTGACACTGGCAGTACAACGAACCTTGCTGAGTCAAAAGTGTTTATTTCTGCTGTGCAAGTGGTCATCAGGTCAGCTCTCAGCATTGTTTGTTGCTTTGGCTTTGCTAATAAAGATGACTCTTTTTATGTGAGTACATTTCATGTACTTTATAAGGACGTTTTGAAAACCATGCACAGGTTTACATTTTGGGTTACAGATAAGGGTTTTAGGTCACATGACAATACACTGATCCAAAACCAATCTGGTTCAGCTAATGGCAAAAAAATATGGAAGTGGTTATGGAACCACCCATGGATCTTCCTGTTTCAAAACTTATTCAACCATGTTACCATCCCGCCTCGCATGATGTGGTTCGAATAAAAAGGTCAGTTTGTCATCACTCAATCGGCGTCGATCTGGCAACCTACGGGATAGGCTGCAACTCTACTATATCAATGGTTCAGGGTTCACCTCTCGACTTGGTGTCTTACATTTTCGTAATAGTGACTGCTTACACGTTTCAATTCGTTGGACCAGTTTTTCTTTACTTTTTTAAAAACTTTACAAACTTTCGCTTTAGGGGTTAGCGTTAGCTTAGTGTTAGGGCTACGTTAGCATTAGCTTAGGGTTAGGTATAGCATTAGCTCAGGGTTAGGTAGGTAGGTTAGTGTTAGCTTAGCGTTAGGGCTACGGTTAGGTTTACCTTTTGTGTCCACCATGTTTCTACAAAGCCTGCTGCAGTGCATTCTCCTTGTGCATTATTTACTGTCATATTACAAGAGATGGTCAAGTAAGGTTTCAACTTTAAAGACCCATCGATGGTTCTGTAGTGACTGACAAAAAATATACATGACCAATTCAACCAATCTACTAGGGTTCCCTGTAAAAGGCGGAGCTCTGTAAATAGTGGAGCTTGGTTGCTGAGGTTTGTTGATGTAACCAGAATGGAAAAAGTTGCGTTGCAGACGCAAAAAAAGGAAAAACAAGTGAAGGAAAAACGTTGTATCAAAGCAACTGAATATGCGTTTCCCCCAAACATGGAATGCATGGAAGTTTGCGTTGTTTAAAAATTGTATGAATTCACAATTGTTGAAACCTATTTTTTTGTCCCCGAACAGTTGTGAAACTCAGATAACCAAATATTATCAAACTTCAAAATAGACTTTTTTTATTACCTTTTGCAGTAAAATTATTTTTACTACCGTTTAGTTATCATCGCTCAACGGAAAATATCGGTTTTAGCGACTCCGGTCACGTCATTAAACCTCCGCAATTTACAGAGCTATGTAAGCACCCTGCAGAGCAGCGCTTACATTGAGAGCACAAGGACTCGGAGAAGCGCATACCCATTCAAAGCATAACATCCTCGATAGTGAAATCACTATCGGAATGTAAGCGCTGCTCTGCAGGGCACTTGCAGCTCCACCTTTCACAGGGAACCCAATCTAGTTCAGCGAATGGCAAAATAGCTCCAGCATTACTTTTTACAGCTGACGGCAATAGCCAAAAATCAAAGGTAGTGTCTATTTTACCGCCAACATTCTGGCAGCATCAGATCAGCTGGAGCTATTGTGCCGCCATTCGAAGATTGGATAACACTAATTGGAGGACTGGCGGGCTGGAGAGCCGTGTTTCCAAATAAAAAACGTGAATTTCGGAGGGCTGCACAGAAGACAGAGGGCCGGGCCGGCAGGCTGCAGAACAGGGCGTTCCGGCAGGCTTTTCCGCAGCCCGCCGGCCCGCCTGTTTGTGCAGCTCACTGGCCCGCCCTGCTGTGCAGCCTGCCGGCCAGGCCTTCTGTGCAGCCCACCGAAAATTCATGTTATTCATTTGGAAACACGGCCCTCCAGCCCGCACAAGAGATGAGAACGGATCAGCCTGGACAGGACTGAAGCCAAGTTTGGCCAGATCAGGACTGGATCGTAGGCTGGGCTTGATTAAGTGACAGATTTGGCCGTCTTTCGCCCAACCTGCGCTGTTTGCTTTAAACTTTGTTGATTGAAATGTGTTCTATTGCTGTGTACTTACAGCGCAAACATGACTTGATCGGACTGCAGTTTTTTTTCAAAACTTGCGGATCAGGACTGGATCGGACTGAGGAAATTTTTGTTGTTTTGATGGGATTATTCTGAAAATATCAAAAATTTTAGTTATGATCTGATTTCACAGGTTTGCTGAATGGTAGTTTATATTTTGCCATAAAATGCAAAATCTCTGCTGGGCCTATTTTTCAATTCGAACTGCATTCACCTTTGTTCACATATAACGTTGAGTTCAAGTAGCAACGTGAAGGTAGTTGAGTGGTTAGTGTCTGTGCCTGCTGTGCGATTGTTCGTTGGTTCTACTCTCACCATTTCCTTTGGCTTAGCTTGTAGAGCTACAGCTTTGATAGGAGTGATTTTAATGGGTTGCCTGTAAAAGCGGAACTCCGTAAATAGCGGAGCTTGATTGCGGAGGTTTGATGACGTAACCGGAGTGGAAAAAAGTTGCGTTGCAAAATCAAAAAAAGGAAAAAAAGTGAAGGAAAAATGTTGTATTATTGCAACTTAATATGCGTTTCCCCCAAACATGGAATACATGGAAGTTCGCGATGTTTAAAAATTTTATACATTCACAACTGTTGAAACCAATTTTTTTGTCCGCGAACCGTTGTGAAACTCAGATAACCAAAAATTATCAAAACTTGAAAACATATTTTTTTACCGTAGTGTAACATCACCTTTTCCAGTAAAATTATTTTTGCTACCGTCTACATCTCATTTCTCAAAGAAAAATATCTGTTTCAACGACTCCGGTTACGTCATCAAACCTCCGCAACCAAGCTCCACTATGTACGGAGCTCCGCCTTTTACAGGCAACCCTTTGTACTTTTTCGAACAGTTTAGGGTTCACGTTTATGGTTTGCGTTTAGGGTGCATGTTAAGTTTCGGTTTAAGGTTCACCTTCAGGGTTTAGGTTTATGGATTAGGTTTCGGGTTTGGGTTCAACTTTCAGGTTTGAATTTTGGGTTTAGGCTTTGGGTTTACGTATTCAATTGAGTTTGGGATTGGGTTTAGGTTTTGGCTTTAGGATTTGGGTTTAGGTTTTGGGTCTACCTTTACGTATTGAGCTTACGTAGGTTTTGGGCTTAGGTTTTAGGTTTTGGGTCTGGTTTTAGGTTTAGGGTTTTAGGTCTTGTAACATGAAACCTTATGCTAATCCATGTATGTTGTCCTTGTCACTTGACCAATCCAAGCAATTGGATTATCCTAATAATGGCAAAATAACTTCAGCAGTGCTTTTCCCTCTGATGCCTAATAGTAATAGACACTTCCTCGTTAAATTTTGGAAATGCCAAAGGCTGCACCTATTTTGCCACATGAGGCAAAAGCACTGCTGGAACTATTTTGCCTTCAACCAATTGTATTTGGCTGAAGACAAAATAGCTCCAGTGGTTCTTTTAGCTCATGAGGCAAAATGAAAATACTTGATTTTACATTGGCAGATCAGGACTGGATTGGACTGATGATTTTCTACAATTTTACGGATCAGGACTGGATGGGATTCAATTTCATCGGATCAGGACGGTACTCGGACTGAAAAATTTTACAGTCCACTCATCTTTGGCCTGCCTGCCCTCCGTTTGGTGTTATCCCAAAGATTCGGTCTGATGGCATGATGCTATTTGAATAAAAATGTCAGTTTGTCATTCAATCGTCATGCTGCTCACAGTGTAGTGGTTATGCTTGAAGTCTCATATGCCTTTGCTTTTCTGTTAAAATCTCACCTTGTTGACTTCCTTTTTCTTTTTTTTTCATAACTTTTCAATCTTTTCACTTACAGGAGTTAGGTTTAGGCTTCAGTTTGTGTTTGGTAGTGGTTAGCTTTACGGTTTGGGGTTAGGGTTAGGGGTTAGCATTAGGGTTAATGTTAGGGTTAGCATTAGGGTTAGGGGTTAGCGTTAGGGTCAAGGGTTAGTGTTTGGGATTAAGGTTAGTTTTCGGGTTTACCTTTTGTGTTTACTTCGTTTCTGCCAAACTTGTTTCTGCTAGCATTTTGGCGGCAAAATAGACACTGCCAACATCAAAAGGCTTAAACCAGGGTTTCTCAAATGGAGTCTTCCGACCCCTTGGGAGCCACGAGCAAAGGCTGTTACTAGGTAGCTTTGCCATGATATTGCATAACCCAAGCATCACGATATATTTAAGTATTCGCCAGTTAAACTTAGGAGAGGGCCACGGCTCATGAAAGTTTGAGAAACACTGGCCTAAGCTGAAGCTAATGCTTTATGATTTTTAACACACACAACTCATACATCCTCATCATCTGGAAAATTAAAAAGAACAAAACTATACTTAGACTAAATCATAGAATTCAACAAACCTAATAACTGAGAGCTGACTAATGCAGTCACTTCAAAGCATCATCACATGAAACAGTCAATTAAACAATCAAAAGTGGAAACATCTCTCAAAGCTAGAGTGCAAGGAATGTTGCAAATGGCGATGCAAATGGACATTCTTTGTAACACTGAAAGGTAGGAGATTACACCCTTTAAATGCATATTGTGGGTCGAGGTCGCTAGCGACCCTAGCGAGCACAATTTTACAAGTGCATATTTACCCATGTCGAATGGTTCACTACTTTGACACTACATGTATTCCTAAAGTTGCTTATTGGCATTGCTTTCATACACACCAAGTTTTTCGTTTGTGAAATTTACAGGAAAAATTAACTTCTTCCAGTAGGCTACAGGGTCGCTAAAAAACTTCCAATTTGTTGATGTCCTTCTACTCGCTTGCCAGTATTATGCATATTAAGACGCGGGTTGCTAGCAGTGTTGCCACTCTGTTGTTACGGAAAAGTACTAGATTTCATGATAAAAAACACTAGATTACAAAAACAAACTTACACACAACAGTGAAATTGCCCAGAAAATGCGTTGCAATGTCAACCATAGACACTGCGCAACTCATTGCAACCAGACACAAAGAAAATGGGAGATAGCAGCAACGCTTGTGTTTGTTTGTACATGTCACTGAAACTTTTTACAGATGACCCAGTGACTTCGCAGCAGTGTAACTCAAAACATATAATATTGTCTTGTGTAATTTAAGATTTTATTCGGAAGAATTTTTAGCAAATTGCACTCAAGAAAAAGGTCTGAAGTGCAGTTCAAATTACACAAAATTGTGCAATTAATTACATTTAGCTCACTCATGCAAAAACACTAGATAGCCATAAAAAAAACACAAGAACACTAGATGAATTGGAAAAACACTATATCTAGTGGCTAAACACTAGGAGTGGCAGCACTGGTCGCTAGTGCTACTCGCTAGCGAGTAGTGACTGTTGCAGGCACGTGGGTACCTGCATTTTAGGACAGTCCCCCAAGAGCACTGATTAATTAACAAGGACTGGCTAAGGCGCGCCCGAAATTACAATGAAGAAAATCAGACCCGCCCGTTACACTCGACCCGCTCAGTTTAACACAAAAGAGTTGTATTCACTCTTGGTTTTATTGATATAGCTTTAAGCAGTACGCAGTTATTTTCACATGCATCATATATGCACAACAAAATCATAAACAGGGGTTATAATGTGAATTCAGGGGTTGCCATGATGAATTTGAATAGAGGAGAGTGTTACCAGAATTATCGTGGAGCATCAGGGATAAAACAGGCTACTAGGCCATAATTCCCTGGTCAAGGTTTTAGTCCATCGGGGTGCCCGTGTGGACTACTTCAGCTCGGGGTGCCGATGGCTGTTGTAGATGTTGAGCTTGGGACGCCCATTGCTCAACTGAACTTCTGGTTCCAAACATGCTGGTTTTGTGAACACCACAGGGATTCCCCACCAGGTATAAAACCAAAGGGAAATCTAGAGTTGAGGCAATCTTAAAAGGGTTTTCCCCATTTAAGGCTACCTAATAATTTAAATGTGGTTTTTCATAATTTTCTAAGTGTATTCATCCACGTCTTTCTTTATCTCTTTAAATCACTATTATGGACTGGAATAATTTACTAATGACAATTGAACTTAGGTTAATAAATATTTTGATCAGTCTCTTAGAAAAAATGCAGGAATATTGGTTGAAATATGAAACAGGTACTTTTTGACATTGTTATTAAAAGTCATTTTGAAAACATGATGTTCCACAACACAGGAAAGACAGAAACTTGTCACAGAAATGTACCACAAGTCTTCTTCGTCGCCAGAACCACAATGGCAAAGTAATTGACAGAAGCTGGCTGTGTTTTTCTCCTTCACAAACTTGTGTTGAATGTTTCACTTGTAGACTGATGTGTGTCGATATGACTAAATGTGCACATTTCCTTATCAAAAAAGGATTCTGTGACTGGAAGTATGCTCTTGAGCGCCTAAGGAGCCACGAGCATTCAATGTAATCATACAGATGCCGCAATTACATGTAGTCGCAGATATAATTAATCACTACCAAGAATTGATACAGAACGAGCCAGTCAGGTGAATCAATGTGAACAGTACCGCAAATCACCTCTGCCTGCAACGTTTGGTTTTTGTCGTAAAATCGATTACTGAGCAAGGACTGGGTTTTAGAGATGATAAAAATGTTAGATTGCCCAGAAAGTTTTTTCCAAAAATTTTTCGAAAATTTTTTTAAGCAAATATTAAAAATAAAGAAGATGCGATGCTTCTAGCGACTGGTTTTTCAACAGTTTCTGTCAATCGCTAATCCTTGTCAAATACCATTCTATTTGAATAAGAGCTGATGTTGCCTACATTGTCAGCCCTTATTCAAATAGAATGGTATTTGACAAGGATAAAATAGAATGGTATTTGACATGATTCTATTTGAATAAGAGCTGATGATGCCTACATCGTAGGCGAAATATATACTCTGTAAGATCTTAAAGTGTCTGATTCTTTGCTGAGAAAGGATC
>JGI24021J15306_10003497_pt1 | contig 17748 bp, 9 predicted proteins | sample Ectturendosymbi1_FD_15306 | JGI IMG/M metagenome (IMG submission 15306)
TATCCTGTTGACTGCTGACGTCACTCGGTCGCGTAGTTTCTTTGCGCTGTTTCGAGTTAGCCATTGTTCTGTTCTTGCAGATTTCGTGGCCAGCTAGATGTGACGCACTGGTAGAGGCAGTGCGAATCCATTGCTGCTTGCAGAACTTGGTGCCTCTGCAGCAGTGGGATAATTACATGAATCAGTGAACTTGTCAACGTTTTTCGCTGACTAAAGTGGTTGAAAAGTAAGCATGAAGTGAAGTTCAGACATTAAGACGATAACCGCATTTTCATCTTTGAACAAACGCAGTTCAAAGCATTAACTTAACTTGCGATTAATTTTTCTTTAATCCGAAATTAAAAGTAGAAGCAGGAATTTCCCAGTGATAAACGTGAAATATAATTTATACTTTAAAGACAGGCATGAAATCAGTGTACTTGTACTAGGTAGTGTATCCGTATTGCACATCCTATGGTTAAGCAGATACCTAACTAGAAATCATGTGGTTATGTAATATGTTGGACGCCCATGCATTCTCTATTTGAATAGGAGTTGATGATGCCTGTGCATTAGGAAAAATATAGACTCTGATTAGATCATACTGTCTGATTCTTTCCTGTTAAAAGATTCTTTCAATAGCCAGTTAATCCTGACCTATGGTTATGTTTTTATGTAAATCAAGCAGCAGCATTGGTGTGTGTCTTGTAATCCTAACAAGTAAAAAGTAGGTTGATAAATGAGGAACCTTGCACTAAAGAAAGCTTTTTTGGAAACTTTCACAATGCCAGGATTTGTAAAATACCATACTAAACATTCAAGTGCAAGTGGTTTGACTTTTAAAAGTGTAAAAAGTTTAACTAAGGATTCCATTGTGCTCTGAAAATAAGACATGTGCTTTGGTCAGGGTTTTTTTTAAGGAAAATGTTAGGTACCTGGTGTGGACGTGTAGGTACCTGATTCTCTGATTCTAGGAACCTGATTATCTCTGATTCTAGGAACCTGATGATAATTTTTTCTGATTCTAGGGACCCGAATCGGGTCCCTAAAACACCTTATAGGAACCCTGGCTTTGGTAATTGATTATTTTTTTAGCATTACCCAGTTTTTTCCTAGGTACTAAAATGCTTTGTTTGTTTCCTGACTGAACCAGAAATCATGTGATTCTCTACCTGCCATTATGTTTGTTTCATGACTTATTTCTAGAAGTAAATTTCACCTTGGTAAAAATAAACCTCACCATACTTCATTAGGTGGGCAGTGCATGCAGAAAAACAAACCAATTGTCTTGGATTTCATTTAATCATCTAATGTTCCACTTGGGACTAGGCTACAATTACTAATAGTTTTAAGTTAGAGCAGTGTTTTTTAAGGTGTTTCAGGGACCCAATTTGGGTCCCTAGAATTTCAAATCGGGTCTCTAGAATCAGAGAAATTAGGTCCCTACAGATCCAAACCAGGTTCCTAACCTTTTCCTTAAAAAACCCCTGGTTTAAGTGTTTAAATTTTTATCTGGTTTCATGTTAATTGCAGAGGAATTGACAAGCAGATGCCTAACCAGAAAACCACCTGGTTATAATAGATTTCCCTGCAGTGAAATTGTGGGACAGGGAGATTTGTAGACCCCAACTATTCTGCTTTTGGGTAAAATCATTTAAAACATGAAAGCAAGTATTGTGTGCATTGAGGAATCTTTTCAAAATGGTAGCTTTTCAATGGGTAAGACTTCTTTTCAATGTTAGCTCTACAAAATCATGAACATTTGCTGCATTAAATGCTTTTATGTTACACTTAAACAACTTATTATGAGATCGTTGAAAAAAAGACAGTATTGAATTAAATGTTTAGTTTTATAAATAATAAGTAGCGTAAACTGCAAGCATTAATTTTTTTGTTAATTCAATTCTTATCTGGTTTCCAAGGTGGTAATTGTATCTTTGTATTATGTAAAAAGGTGAAATTGTAAAATTTTTTGAAAATTTTACTTTTGCGCATGAACATCGTCATATTCAGAGATAACGCTGTAGGTCTTGAATGTTTTGTCCCCCTATGTATATGGGATCTTGGGTTTAAACCATTTTAGTAATAATTCAACAGCTCAAAAAGTATTCATCACAGCTAAACTACTGTATGATGTTTTGCCTAAATTTATTTAAAGTTTGATTTTTTTTTCTAAATTCTGAAGTACTTAATGTGTAAGAAAGTCTGTTGATGATACTGAAACAAATCTTGCAAAGTTGCATTGCCTCTGGTGCAGATATATACTTTTAATGAAACTACTTTTTGTGCGTTTGATTGGTCACTGTGATTGTCACAAGCTGATTCAAGAGACTTAAAGGTGACAAGGTATTGATACAAGAAAAACATTTTTTGGCAATAGCACCATTTGCTGTGAATTAAAACATACGCTCAACATTACTGAAGTAGGAAAGCTTACAAACACTACCATGATATTTACATGCATTTAAGCATTTAGTACCCAAACACCTTAACACTAGCAAAAATTCCATAGCAACAGCTTCCCAGTTGAAAAATTGTGGATTTTGTTTGCTTGTCTAACAAGTTACATGTCATACCATTTTCAAAAAGAAATTTTCAGAAGCAATATATTTTCTAAGTTATTAGGTTAGCATGCCATGAAACCAATGTGTCAATAGTTTTGTTGAACTCCTTTTTCTCATTTGAGCTACCAAGTTTCTAAAAAGGTAATGAAACTTTTATTTGTAGAAACTTAAAAAAATTTTCCATCTTTTTCTTTGACTGCTATGCAGCAAATGAAAGCACAGCATACATAGTATACATCAAAACACTATATTTAATCCAAACCAATAAAAAAATTTTAAACGACTACCAGGGTGCCTTCTAGAAAATTTTCTAAAAATATCTGGAGTTTTTGTCATATGATTATAGCAGTATAGTAATTGGTTTTGCATGATAGCCATATTCCATTGGCATGCAAAGTACTTTTGTTTGTGCATGACTTACATATGCATTTGCTTTTGGAAATAGTTGCTTAGCGTTGCTGTTTGCCTTATGTCAGGAACTACAATGCTTAAGAGTATCGGGTGGACACGAAAATAAAAAAATGGATGTCTACAGTGCTTCAAGACCAAGTCCTCATTTTGAGACAAAAGCAAGTGGATCAGAATTCGAAACCGAAGCATACTTGGAATACAGACGGTTTGTATACATGCTGAGAATATTTTTGCAATTTTTAAATTTTTTTGTTGGGATGGAAAGGTTTCCATAACTATGTTACTAAACTTCCACTTGTTAAAACAATGTTTTGTTATGCAAATTTCTGAATCAAGGTTTTGCACTAACTAATTTTGGAATATATGCATGAAATGTCTTTTAGTGCAGTGCTTAATTACCAGGTGAATGGTTCACCCCAAGGGTAAATGAGAGGTGAATGAAATTTCTATCCCTAATTTTTTGTATCCTCTGGTAGTGTGCATTTATTGCTCTTTTCTACCCGACACATCAGCAATCATGAATAAAATGACAAACTTCAATCATTCTGACTTAGGGTTGCCAGATCACTTGAATTTGTTGAAACATTATTGAATAACAATGGGTACTTTTTACTGCACATTGGTTTAAAGATGGAACAAATCTACACGTTATTCTGTTCAATTACATTGTTTAATCTTGAAACTTGAATGTTCAGTGTAACCAACAGTTCAATACTGAATAAATGAACAATTTCACAACTGTTCAAGAACTTTCAAGGAAGCCCAAGGACAACAAAATGTGTTCAAACTTTTGAAGGATCAAGGACATAAGCAGTTTTGATAGCAAATTCAAGGAAAGTGCTTGGGGGTAAAGGACGTCTGGCAACCTCATTCTGACTTTACGTCAACAGCAGTCATCAAGTTACTGTACATTACTTCAGAAAATAGGTGCTATGGTGGAAGTAACTGCGTCTATGTCGTAACAGAGATAGACTTTACCGTGATATGTCAGGTTTCATTCGCTCGCAGTGTTGCCACTCGTAGGGAAGAATCCCTAGAGCAGGGATCTTTAGGCTTTTGTAGGGAATAGGGAATCCCTACGGGAAAATCGCTATTTTGTAGGGATTCGTAGCTATTTTTGTGTTTAGAATTTTTATTGCTTTGTTTCTACCTTTGTGACGCTTCACGGACGTGTATGGTCAAGAAATATTTCTGGAATATTGATTGAAAAGTGTTCTTTTCAGGTATCTTGTGAATTCAATGCACAATTAGGCGCGATCGACCAACTGAGATCCGGCGATCGACCGGTCGATCGCGATCGACTTATTGGTCACCCCTGACTTAGACATTTACGAATTACATGGCGAAGCAAAAGAAAACATTTTGAAAAATTAAAATTCTGAAGCTGTTGGTGCTATCACTAATGAGACTTTTTCCTTGTTAATTGCAACTAGCTGGAGAGTTGCAGTGGATTATGCTTAGATTTATTGCCAAAGGTGCTAGCTAATCTTAGAAGACATTGAGATAATTAAAAAAAAAAAAATTGACATGTGGTTATGCATTGGTGCTTTCTGTAAACTTGTTTTATTTGTAATTTTGATCTTGCACTCTTAATTATGCAACGTATATGGTATCTCGTGTTTCAAGGCCAAATGTAGCTAAAGATGATTGCGTTTTTTGTTTCAGCTTGTGTAGGGAAATGTAGGGATTTTTCATTCTTATTATAGGGAAACTTGTTAACACAGAGTGGCAACACTGTTCGAATCTCAGTTGCGCTTTGCATTTTCATGTGTGAAGGCTACCTGCTATAATCGCAGTACCTTCGAAAGTTCATTTGCAATCTCGCGTGAAACCAAACACTTGAACAGTCATTAGAGTAGCCTCAGCAGCCGAAGTGCAGGCCTTGCCACTCGAAGTAGAGTAGCCAAATTATGCTAATGATATTAGTTTGTTACCAGTTTGATATTGCTTCCATTTCCAAAAACGTAAGTGCGTGTATATATCTGGTAAAACCTGCAAAATTTGTAAGAAATACGTGCGAAAAAACAAGTTGTTTTGATGAAAGCAAATGTAAATATATAGATCAAATCAATTAGACCCTGCGGTTTCATCAGCTTGCAGTAGAACCAGGTTTAAAAAAGGTTAGCGTTGAGAATAAGCTCACTTCAAAAATTGAAAGGTGAAAGTAGGCTGATGATTGTATCAAGAAGTATGGAATTTTTTTCCCAAAAGTGAAGAATCGAGCCATGAGACGTCTGCTCAATGCATGTCTTGCGATTTAAAACATAGCAACGAGCAGCCAATGTTAGGTTCTTTCAAAACTGCTGAACTATATACAAAACGAACACGACATTCATCAAAACAAGTTCTTCAAGCAAGTGAATAAGTATTTTGTTCAAACAGCAAAATTCCCTTCNGTCATTAGTCGTAAATACGGTAAATGNCCTCTTCTCTTTTTTTTCAATTGGAGGACGCTAATGAAGCAAAAAAAAATTTGTTGCGAAGCTGATCTTGTCGTCAAACCATGCTTGAAATCGCAGCCAATTTGCTGCAAGCATGCTTTGATAGAGCAAATACCGTTGTCCAACAGTAAACATTCGATGTACCATGATTATTGTTGTATCGGCCATACATTCACGAAAGAGTGGATGGGAATGCGGCAATCGATGGCAGGATGAGCGAAACCGAAAAAAGTTAGGAAGCACTGGTTTAATGGAACTTCTTAGCATTAAAATCATTTTAATTATCAAATTAATTAAAACCATCATAATTTGAAACGCACCATATTTCACTGAGCTTTGAGTCTTTGTTATGGGGTGAACTATCACTATGAACTACGTGGTTTAAAACAACATTAAAAGATATTTTCTTAGTTAATTTTAGCAATAACAAATAAAAAGCTCTCAGTTGCTTCACGGCTGTGGGACTGAGATGAAAGGTTGCGTAGGTGCAAATGAATGCAATTCATGATGTAACAGAATTAATAGACGGACCACAGCTGAGACTTAGATCCATCGCGCTTGTAACAATTAGTCTCGCAACAAGTTTAATCATTATTTCAAAGTTGAATAAGAGCTGATGATGCCTGCATAGTAGGCGAAATATATGCTCGGTAAGCATCAGTGCCTGCTTCATTTGCTTTCGAAAAAATTTTTCGATAGAAAACTGTTGTTTCAAAGGTATCTTTCTTCTTTACTTCTGGCTCACTGGTAGGCTGCTGCGATGCATTTCATTTATGCGAGTCTTGAAGAGAATTTCGTAATCTGTTAATGATCGTGCAACTGGCGAGGAATGGGTCGAATTTGCTCGAGAGAAGCACCGTTGTATCCTGACAGATGCAAGGCTTTAGAAACATGCAATCCAAAAACGTATTCCCTGATATTTTCGCCTGATGGCCAGAAATGTTGCGTGGTAGTTAATGCAATTACCAGTCACGTTTTAAGTGCGAAACCCATTAACCGCACATGATTCTAGCAGTGAACGAATCGTTCTACCAGGCACGCCTGACTGCTAGCACTTCGTTGCAACTGCATGCTTCGTAGATGGAGCTGGAATTTCTCCCTCGATCGAGTTTCAACTTCCGCGTGTTGGAAAGCTCGTATTGTGTTACGAGGCGGTCAAGTCGAGTGGCTTTCCGTTAACATCTGTTTGTAATGGGCTAGATCAGTGGTTTTTAAAAATTTCGCTGAATGGAGCCAAATCCAGACCTACGATATTGTCAAAGAGCCACACTAAACCCAGTCAATCGATACATTTTGTTTTATTGCAGAACAAGTCTGGTACACAAAATATTAGAAATGTTACTGAAAGCCGCAGTGGTGCTTGGAAGCCGCATGCGGCTCTAGTAGCCGCAGTTGAGAACCACTGGGCTAGAACCTATTTCAGAGAGTGCTGTAAGACTTACGCTGCACAATATAAAAAATTTGAAACAAGTTACAACGGTTAAGCAAAGACTCTTATTAATTATCACGCCGCACGAGTATAGGATTGTCAGCTGATCGAAGCCTGGGTTTTCATGTTTAACTTCGCCAGGACAGTACGCACAATACAAATTTCTAAACGTATTGATTCAGGCAAAGGACCAAACTCGCGTAAACAAACAGACCATCTGGAACTACTAAGTGAACGTTATTTTACTGGTGCAGGGTCGTCGTTGACAGTGTTGCTGCAACCAAATCGATCTTTCCCTGCATTGTTATGCACGAAATTTATCTAGATGTGTCCAGCTTAACGCCGAGTGGTAATTAGAAGAAGCAGAATTAAAACGACCTCGCTAGCAATCGAAGTATTTGCCAAAGAAAACTGCAATGTATCCAGTGTGTATTTGTGTCAACAGTCACCTTTATTTTCTTGTTCCGACCTGGTACTTTTGGATGTTGGTGCGGTACACGCTCGTGGAATCCTACCACAATATATTGTAACTCGCTAGCTCACGCATCAACGATGTATTGATGGCGATACGCGGCGTATCCAAGGGGCAATTGGAAGCTCACGGTGGAGTGCATTTAGTTATTTGAGTCGAGACTTAAAACATGGTGATGTTGTGACAAAGAGAGTCCACAATCCTTGATACGCACCTGGTTAACTCAAGGCGAAAACCATGTCATAGCTGACGCTGCTTATTACACACGTAGCAGAACACTTCCTGTTCAGTGTGCATTGTTTTGACCGACTGCGCAGATTACCTGCGCAAGTTGGACCGATGTCATGCTCTGATTAGGCCGACTCCGCTTTGATATGCGTCGTGGCCTCTGCGCGGTATTGAACCGCGTAACTTCTATTCATTGCAAAACAAAAATCCCGCTTAATCACTGCGCTCCCAGTTTTAAAAGAGCGACTCAAGTGTAAAAACAAAAAAAAGAAAAAAAAACAATTTCGAGAAACGTTGTCTAAGCTGATCGGAAAGCGGTCTTAGAACTTTCTGAAATTTGGTAATGTTCAACGAACAGTTGCATGCTTGACAGCAGGCATCATTAGCTATGTGGCATGCGTTTCTTTATCTTCTGTTATTGCCCAAAATAAATGTCAAGCATCATCCTTGCTGACGGAAAACAATAAGGTATAACCTCACCCTGATTCTGATTCTGATACTGTATCAGACAAACAGAAAGTGGAAGGACGTTATCGTCTATGGTAGTTAATCTTTGTTGATTAAGAAAAGCACGCGGTTAATTTATACAGCGCAATGAGTGCAGCGTGACATGTTTTAGCTCCACCCATTTCTGCACCTTTCTGACTTCACCCTTTTTTACTTTCCAGACGAGTATTTGAACAACTTGCTGAAGAATATGAAAATGAGAAGCAGAAAACCGCCTCTGGCGCAGTTGAAGAGGAACAGAGCGACCATTTGCCCCCGGATTTACATGCATCTTATGACTCAGCGTACGGCATTAACGGCTATAACATAAATGACAATGGTAGTGAACCACTGAAATTTTCAGCAGACCTGCAACCCACCTGGGACGACTCAGATTTAAGATCTGAAACATACACCTTACCTTCGGACGACCAAGGCAGCCATGCCATCCCCTGGCAAACGAGGCATTCGCCGTCAAAAGAACTTACGAACCTGAGCAATTCAGTCAACGCTTTGGACAATGCGAAAAATGGAAAAGCTTTAATTACGTGGTCATCATTTGACGATCGCATACAAGAAGCAGAATTGGAAGAGTCGAACGATTCCCTGACAGAAAAAAAGGACAAAGCCCGTGAACAGATGCAGAGATCGTGGAGGACTGGCCGAAACTCATTCCAGGTATGTGTCTCATGTGTCAATTATGCTACTACTGTCAGTTTGATTAACTTTCCTCTCAGGTAAAAACTGGCTTACAAGTGTCATCACATGTGGATATTTGCGCGACGCGACACTAATCGATGCATTTGCTCTTAATTTTCAAATGGAAAACTTTACGGAATTGTGCAATGTCGAGCCACATAACTCTGACTTCTTGTGTGAGAGCAGCGGTTCAAACAAAATCCACAAGGTCCGCCAGCCGTTTAGGTTTGTTGATGTTAGGGGGACGCAGGTCTTCTGGGCAGTTAGGAGTGCGGAGGATGTTACAATCGAAGATTATATGATTTGCCCACTACTCCTCAGCGCCGCAGATGTATCTAGCATGCCTCAGCGGTACAAACATGTACCAAAGCGGCCGACGCCATCTCTTAACCTATTTAGTGCTATCCACAGACTCCGGGGAAGCAGGCGGGAGGCAAACGGCAGGGGTAACCAAAACCTGGGCCGGTGGTCATCGCGCTGACGACGCTGCTTATTTGATCAAAGGCCGGTGATGATAATATACTTGTAACGGTAAATACTTTGCTGCTATTTCGTCGGCCATGGTGGACAAATGCTGTGCTATAATGGAGGTCCACCTTTGACGCGTCATATCGGGCGTATTGTGTACACGTGCGGCCAGTTGTATACTTGCTCAAAACAAGTTTTCATTCAGTTGGTTTCTTCTCAAAAAAGAGAGTATCTCCAAATGTTTAGCAAACATTCTTTTGTTCACCCTGCGATCACACCACTGCAGGGAGAAAATAACTTGTTGAATCATACCGCCATTGTTTAATCACAGTGACCGCGTATTTGAGTTCACAGGAGATGATGGCGTGATAAAAGTGAGTACAATTGCTTCATAGAAGATAAAGTTCAGGCGTTTTACGCGTGATCACCGAACGTCTCTTCTTCCATGACCTCACATTGTTTATTTCGGATGCTAATCTACATCATTCCAGTTATGCGATATATTTCCTACTCGTAATGGTTGGCCTTCAGTCTGCCACCATACGCAACCGACCAGAGTGTTTCTACATACTTTGAGAAACACTGTTACAGTGATGGCCAAGCTATCAAACAAAAATGCGGGACCAATTTACCAGCTTTGGTCAAGAATAATTTTTCTGATGTTCGTCTTCGTCTCAAAATGACTTTCAATTAAAGCTTGCCATTGTTTGTGGTCACTGCTTCTTTTGCTCGGCTTTGCGAATGTTTTGACTTTTTTCGGATGTTTTCGAGAACATTGGTTTTGTAAGTTTTGTGATCGCTTTTTTGTAAACAAACGTGGTTTTGCATTCGTCATGCAAGAAGTAAGTTTGCGCAGTTTATATATATACAGTGTAAGAAAACGGCCAGTCATCAGTAAATAGTTTTTGAACGAAACTTATAAGCGTTTTCCTAACGATTGAAGGTAAGTACTTTAGCATTCATTGTATTATGCTGAAAGCAATAGTGCTGTCATAAGCGTAGCCAAAGGGGCCATGTTGCCCCCCAAATTTCTGGCATATCTTTTAACGTTTTGTGTTCGAGACGCGTGGTCCCAAACCAAATACTGTTGCTCGCTTAAGTTTCAAATATTTGCCCCTCCAAAAATTTGGAACAGCTACGCTATTGAGTGCTGTATTTCATAAATCATTTCACCCTTTTGGTGGCTAAAGTTACGCGGGACGACTTTTGTCACCCAGGCGCTAGGCGACTTGTGTTCGTGTGTAGCCAACCTGCTTTAGGAGCGTGAGTGCAAACCCTGGTAAAACTGTGAAACGTGAATTCGCTGCAGAAACTTGTATAAGCGCTAACCGTACACCGTCAGTTTGGAACTCGCCCGCCGTCGCATCATCATGCTCATGCACCAGCAGCGAAGACGTGCAGACACGACGTGCTGGAATTACAAAGTCGTGAATGTCACATGCTACAGAGCTGGTGTTGCATTGCGCTGAATTCATACCCTGTGAATCGCATGACAGCAGAATTGTTGCAGTAGCTTGATGTGATTGATTACGCTAAACATTAATTTTGTGGTGGTGAAATGATTGCCTATTGCAGTTAGGTGATATCTTTTAGCAAAGCTGCTCACAAGTCACCAAACTGCTGTGAGCAACAATAGAAGTATCTTTCAAGTACACTATGCTAGAATGGCGCACGTTACATCAGCGCTCTGAACTCTACAAAGACAGACTGTGTGTGAGCTGTCTAGTCACGAATTTCCGATGTGCTTGACTGCACGCGCTTTCGCTAAATTTCTCGGTGAGTTTCAAGTGGCGTCATCCGCGCTGTCAATATTTCACGTTTAAATCGATCTATGGCAAATCCAACTTCGTTAAGACTTGCCGCCGCAAAGAGCTACAGTGTATGTGCTCACTCCAACTGCCGTTGTGTTTTGTTAAAAGGGTTGTACTCTTTACAAAAACACCCATCGTTGACATTTGTTTAAGCAATAAAGTGGGTAGTTCTGCCCGTACTTGGGTTTGCAGGCTGTTGCTACATGTTTGTTAGTGCATTGTCCGGTCCTAGTTTGTTGCACCATGCGGATTTCTTTTGCTCAACGCAGTTGGACTTTGGCTTCGCTGGGATGGCTCGCTAGCGCAGCATTTTAAAGTTGCCGGGCGCTTGTAAACTAAAGGGATCGGCACGGGCTTGCGTTTGATTCGCTTCTGCTAGCAAATGCGATGTTTGACCTGACTCTTCTGTGCAAATATGACACATCTTCCCGTTCTTGTCAGCAAACAAGGACATTTCAGTTGTAGTGATTGCCAAAGTGCAATTCAGATTGTGGGAGTGGAAATAAGATCTGTGTTATGGTAAAAACTTAACGTATTGCAGTCGATTACAGGAAAAGTCAGTGACTTTGATTTAGGCAGCCACAATCTGAGACGTGTAGGTTAATAGTGGAAGAGCTAAGAAACAAGGTTGTGATAACGCATACCCGTGGATGATCGATATAATGGCGACTATCGTGACTGTGCTTCTTATGTAGAAGACTTTGTTACGCTTTCCCTCTGCTCAGCGGCAACGAAGTATCATGTACGAGGATCTGCGCCAGTTTCGCAGACCTGCCGACTTGCCTTTTGGGAAGCGGCAGCTTGCAAATTGAGATTAGAGCATTGTTTGATCTGCTGCAGTCTCCTGCGGTCGTTTGTTTTCACTGCAAGTTGAGTAAACACCGCCTTCTTCCCCGTTTTGTTATGTGCCACGTTACGGGAACGCACTGTCAGCTGATGAAATAGAGCAACTGCGTTCTATCAACGGTCAGCGCAGCTCATGTCTGTGAAGAGATGGCCGTTGGGATTCAGTGATTTAGCCACGCAGAAGCGCGGATTTTGCATGTTTTGAAAGTTTCAGATGGTGTATCTTGCGATAAATGCTGTTCCATAGCGTAACATGGTGCTTGACAGTTGTATTGTTTTCGACAACATGCGCAGGATGCTTAGTGTCTTGTTTTGTGGAAATGCTGGAGGCAAGGGTCCAGGATGCCGAGTTAAATCGGCATACACCTGTTACGCATCACACGGACGCTGCAGTTTGGTTGTACCGCAGTTACGAAGAAGATATATCGCGTGCCGGTTTAACGTTGCGAGAGATCCTCGCGTGCCTTCGGCGTCGTGATAAAGACGACACCAGGCTATCGCAGCAGAGCCATGTGCAGGACAGCAGCGCCGTTGGCGCGTTAGAGAGCAATGAAAAAAAACACGCTTTATCCCTCCGAGAGGTATGTGATGTTTGAGCAATGTTAAGATTGGAATCGGTAAAATATTTACCGAAGGTTTGGTTAACAAATACGCAAACACCCTCGTGGTACTTCGGTTTGAAGTTTGGTTTGGCGCAGAAACATAAAATAGAAAAAGGCGACATCAGTGTTATTTTTCAGTACCAACATGCTGTTGCGTTCTCGCAACTGGTGTGATATTCATCGATCTTGTCCCCGCCTATGCAAATGCTAATTTTATGAACAATTGCTGGTGGTGTCGTTCGGTTCGGCCGTTCTCGGCAGAACAACGGACTCGGCCATGTTTTTCCTTGTGTTGACGATTTGATGAAAGCAAAAATTGCGTAAGTGCCAGCGCCTGCTGGTAACAAATTGTTTGTTTTGATAACACTGGTTGATGGATTTTGAATCTCGTGATTGATTTGTGGTGTTGTCGAGGGCAATGCAGGGTAACGGCGCAATTGCTTCCGTTAATTCAGTTTTTTTTAAGGAAAATGTTAAGTATCCGGTATGAACCTGCAGCGACCCGATTTCTCTGATTCTAGGAACCCGATGATAATATTTGCTGATTCTATGGACACGAATCGGGTCCCTTAACCACCTTGAAAAACCTTGGTTGATTGCTCATGTGGTACCACGGCATCGGCGTTTTTGTTCCCATATATGGTGAATTTTTTGATAGAAAAGATCCCAACCATCCGCATTAACTACAGCAAGACGGATCTTCGTTTTGATAAAGCGTTCTCCAACCTATTTCAACCCCGCACCTCAGCGCACCATCCACTTCGATATCGTTAACTATTAGTATTAGAACGCTGGCTTCAGAGCGACTTGAAGCACGATGCATGCAGTGGTGTAGCCAGCCCAAAAATTTGGGGGGGCCAAAATATTTGATTTTAGTCGAATAACACTATTATGTTTAGAAAAATCGCCCCTCAAAGCACAAAATAACTACATTTTCTAAAAATTTGTGGGGGGACGTGGCCCCTTTGGCCCCCCCCTGGCTACGCCTATGGGTGCTTGTCCACAGTTGTGACCAGTTGCAGCCGTTGACCGCAAATAATGTAAACAATCTGTTCGAAGCAACCGATTGCAACATTCCCTAGCGCTGGGTTCCACCGACTTAGGGATATAGGAATACTGTTGGTTTGGTTGTTAGGTAATAAATTTTTTTTTTCGATTACAGAAACAGAAAATGGAACGCGAAATGATTCGAAAAAAGTTGTCGATGACCGACCCTGATGACGACGACTTCAAGTTTGGCTCCGATAAGCCGTGGTATCAACCAAGGTAAGAATTTGGCGCTTGTCAGAACAGAAAGTGCAGCAACGTGCGTCTGTCTATGATCGTATTGTTGCAACTCAAAACCAACGAATTGTCTTCAAACAAAGTTCGAACTGTTGCAATACGGGCGAATGCGTTTTTCTGAATGATTGTTAGGTGCTCTTATTTAGATACGAAATAAATTACCGGCTATGAATTTTCTTTGAATAGATTGCCGATGACGTTTGTTGCAGTAGGCAACTGTTGTGGAGAGCGTTATCTTTGCAATCCGCTGCAACTGAGGCTAGATTTTTTCCTTGTTTTCTGTATCCACAATTTTATACCTTGCTGTCGGTACGCTCCGCGAAGGTAGTTCATCCGAACACGAATGAACCTCGTGTGAACGGTGGCGTCGGTGTCGTTGCTTTTTCGTGAAACGCGAATCTGCGCGATATCAGCCCCTCCCTCCAAAACGTAACATAACCAACGCTGCTTGCGGTGTGAAACGATGTAGGGGCGTGGTAGGTTAAAGGCCTGATGTCGCGGAATGTGCGCCTAAGCGGTTCGGTTCTGTTTCCTATCGAATTTCCTGCTCATTCTGCGTTCGTGAGACGAACGCGGCGCAGACGAACGCAGTCGTTTTTACCGCCAAACACCGTGCAACTGTTTTCGATACAGGTTTGAAAGGGCCTACTCGTCCAGCAGCCAGAGCCTGCAGATCTGCTACATCAACGACTCCTGCTCTTCGGACGAAGCCGAGAGCCAGTCGAGCGCCGACAAGCACTCGTCCGGGTCCGGTTCGTCCACCGCCTTGTCCCCGACCTCCTCCCCCAACTTCGAATCTGCGCGCGGCTACGGCATGGGCTACATGAGGCAGCACCGGCTATCCGACGGGTCGAACGCTTCGCCGCTTTCCTCGCCCAGTCTTTCCCTGGCGTCCAATAACTCGGAAAGCACCATCATCCATCATCACAGCCACCATGGTGAGCGTGCACAGGATATTTGTTGCGACTTTGTTTACGGGTTGGTCGATTGTTCTAATGGACCAAGAGACTTTGTGCACCGGGCCTGCGTGTAATCTTACTCGAGCCATCTACTGAAAAAAGGATGCCGTAAATTTTAAATCATACAACTGGTTGTCATGTCTGCTGTTGCCATGTTACGTTGCGGTTTAACGCTTCGGTCGTATTTCGATTGATTTTGGTTTTACTCTTCGTCTCATCGACCTTCCCGCGTGCTAAGTTTGCACTTTCCTTCAACTTTCCTGGTAAAACGTCAGCACGGCAGAGCAAGTCCATTGCAGGCGGCGTTTATTTCTCAATGAAGTGGCTCCTGGGATTTCCCGGAGTTGTGTCGCAAAGAATTTCTTCTTTTCTCATTTCAAACGAATTGTAGCTAGTGACAACTCGTCTCCCGCCAAGTTCCAAGCAGTTCTTTCTTCTACATGTACTGGGCTGCGCTTTCGCAACAAACAGCCGTAAAGTTTAGCAGCAGCGTTATTTTGAGATGATGGAAACGTGAACAATTTGCAAGAAGCCCCAACTTGCAGTTCGTATCGAAAAAGCTTCTCCCTTTATTCGTTCCGGTTTGAGTAGGAACTAGAGAACCGGTTCATCGCCTCGATGGTGAACGCTACTGCTGCATCGACTTTCGCATCGTCGTTGCGGTGAACTCCCTAAACAGCAAAGCGTCAATAGTTAAATTTGCTACCCCTGCTGCTTCTTTTTCATTTCATCATAATTTTTGCCTAGCTTTCTGATTTATTTATATGTATAAATATGTGTATTTTTTTATTTGTTCCTTTCCCGATTGTTTGGAAAATTTTGTCTCTTAAGAAATTTTAAAGCATTTTTTCCATCTTAATTTTTCAATCCCATCTTAATTGACAAAACCCAGGGCTGCGAAGTGGTCGCTCGAAGCAGGAGCAGTTGGAGCTGGAAGCGCGTTACGAACTGGCGCAGGCGCACCAGAGGGCGAAGTTGCTGGCCGAGCGGGACAGGCGAGAAAGCACGCCCGTCAACGAGTCGTCGATCGTGTACCAGTTGGTAAGGAAGCTCACGAAGCCTTGCTGCCATTTTAACAGATTGTCACGTTCCGTCCCTGTCATCGCCTACGTGTGACACACAAGTGCGAAGCTGCAAATGGGGGGTGCAATGGTGCGTGCACTTGTTGCAGAAAAAACTGCTTCATGCTTGAGCCTTGTAATGTTAAAACCGAAGTTAAGTTTCGCGAAGTTCTTGCTTTAGCGATGTCAGATTGTACGCAAGAGGCTTGTCTAACTTTGCATTCACGGCTTGATTCATCCTCATCAGTGTAATAACCCTGCACTCGGGTCGACCTTCAGGTGAGTCGTGTGCTCGCTTTGACCCCGACCAATCTAATCAAAGCCACGCCATTCCCAACGAGAATGTTACGTCGTTTGCAGTCGTCGGTGCTTGTTCGTGCGTCATGCGTTGACCTCACAACAAGTTGTGAAGGACTGGGTGGAGCTGAAGTCGAATTGCGTCATCCTCTTTTGGTGACGCGCGNTGTGGGGAGGGTATGCAACTTGGCTCGAGACNCTAAACCGCCGGGTGTTACCTCATTGGTAACATCGGGCGCAAGCATGATTACGGGATTTCCGTTAAACAGACACAACAACTGTAGGTTGTGACGCGAAGGAACGAAAACAAATGCTTTGGATCAAAGCGAGAAAATACCTCAAATACTTCACTAATGTTTGCCTCATTACTGTTTTTAACTTGCCCTTGCGGGGAGCGAGTGTCACTGCGTCACACCTGAGATGTAAGTTGCGTCACACCTGAGATGTCAGGTGCGTCACGCCTGAGATGTCTCGCTTCGAGAAAAACAAACGACAAGATGCGCGACTTCGTCATGACAGGTCACATTTTTGACAAATTGCCTCCTTGACTTCGCGACGTCAGAACAGAGCACACGTTGTGTCGGAAATAACGGAATACGTAACAAAGTTCGCGGCGCGTTGCTAAAAGTACTAGAAACTAACTGCGGTCGTCGTAGAGTTTAAGTAAGTTCCGTACTGAACCACGTTTAATTATTAATATGTTTTCCACCGGCTTCACTGTCGCAGCCCGTAGTGATGCATGCGTAGGCTTCATCGACAGCGTAGCCTGCTTCCATCTTGTCCGCCTGCCATGTACCCTGTGCCAAGCGATGCAAATGCGTTGTACTGGGATTTCTCGGTGGCGTGTTACGTGTTTGCGGCCGAGGCTTGCGTTGAATGCTATGTTTATATGTGCAGTGCTTTTCGCAAACCCCTTTTCACCGTATTTTCTTCAGCTCAGCGTTACCCTTGACGACGAAACGAACAACAAAATCAAATCGTACGCGTTGAAGCGAAGCGATTGCGATCGTATGACCCTCGGCCAGCTGCAGCTCATTCTCAACGATATGCATTCGAAAAAGCAAGGTAAGCGACGCAATGCTGCCTGGTAAACTTACTGTAGCGTCTTAAGCCGCGTGACGGTTTGGCTGCAGAGCACGTTGTTGCGTAATAACCCAATTAAAAGCGCAATGACCCCACGTTTTTGACCTGAAACACATCGACATCACACTGTGCGTCTGCAAATTCATGTTTGCGACTGTCGCGGCGACAACTTTGTCACGTACAAGGGAAGTTGTTGAGTGTTACCGGCTTTGTCGCATGACAGCGCTGTGTACTTTGGCTCAGCCGAAGTGTAAATTGCGATGTAGCGCAATCTCACTTGCTGAGTCGTGAAATTTCGAAACGCCTGAATGCACGTGATTCAGTTGGAATGACTGCCTGGTGTTGTTTGACCAACTGCAATGGGGTCAAACTCCAGAACTTGCTGTTTAACTTGCTCTCGAGCTCACAATGGCTATATTGTTTATAGCCGCCGTGATTGGGCGTTTGTGGTGTCGCCTGTCCGTAACAAGGTTGCCCAGTGAATTATGCCGAAGTTTAATCTTGCTCGAACTGGCCTTGGAAGGTGATGTTTGTGTGATGGCCAGTTAGGGCAGATCTGACTGGTAAAAACCAGTAAAATTTTGGCTTGAGTAAAAAATAGTACAAGTCGTTGAAAAAAAAAAAAAAT
>JGI24021J15306_10003500_pt1 | contig 17746 bp, 8 predicted proteins | sample Ectturendosymbi1_FD_15306 | JGI IMG/M metagenome (IMG submission 15306)
GCCCATAGTGCCCCCCCACAAAAGTGCCGCTAGGGGCGGACCGCCCCGCCCGCCCCCCCTTAGCTACGCCACTGCTTCTCAAGATTCCATTTACCAAATCTGCCTTCGCACATCAACCGGATTGAAAACACTTTCTCGAACTAGATGATGTAATTTCTTATCCGCAAAAAGATATTCAACATCGAATGAAGCAGTGAGCAAAGGCGCAGAAATAAGACCAAAACCATGTTTGTGAAAGGTCCTGCATTGATAAAATAGAGCACGTATTCTTTTCATAGCGTCACGTGACTGTATTTCACCGTGAATAATCTGATTCTTTTTCACCGTGATAATCTGAGGGTCTAAACTTGTGTTGCCGAGAGTTGCCGAAATTGTGTCTCGTGCAGCCTAGAGTACATGCATTTCACGCGATCAACACCGTCCATATCTATCCGTATCTATAGGCGCAATGCTATGACTTGGTTCTTCTATTATAGCCATTTTTGACGGATAAGGCTTCTTTGGAACTACAAAAAAGTCATGTTTCAAAATAAGCAAAACCATTGGTTTTTGCAAAACCGTAAGAATACTGTCCAAACACAGACAAACGAAGTGCGTGTAATCTCAGTAACAACAAATATAAAGTTCACCCTGTTTGTTCTTGGCTCTGAAGACATGTGTTTTTGCTAAAAGAGATGGCTAACTTGTCTTGTAGTTCTGTTGACGAGCAAAGCTGTGAAGTAACGATGGCCCGAGTGATGTAACAATGACGTTGAGTGATGTAACAATGACGTTTGATGATTCCGTGACGTGTATGCACGATGAATGCCAATAAGTTGGACTACACAAAAAGACAGAACAGCAAACAACACAAAGAGAGTCTTGACATGATTGCTTTGCTCTGAACGTATTTAGAAACTGATCATCACTCTTAATTTTTTGAAGTTTCAGTCACTTCACGAACCCCCAAACACCATTTTTTCATCACCTGCGGGTAAAAGGACCACACTTTGAGGAACTGTCCAGTGCTAAACTCTACCGGGAGCTTAGGTTTGTTCTTCGTCACAATTAAACGGCTTTTGGTAGTATGACATGCAGTACTACATACAGGTGATTCGTTATCAATCGTTGAGTACTAATAGCAAGACCTGGTTGCTCAAGGCGCATCAAATCCAAACCTATGACCAGATCGCCCTAATCAATATCGCTTTCACCCGTGAATGTGCTTGTGAAAGAAAAATGATGAGAGTTTTCAGCAGGTCTGCAAGCAGATGATATTTTCGGAGGGAAAAAATTATTTTTCTACCAAACAACCAAAAATAATTTTTTATTTATAATTTCAGTCGGGGGAAATTTCGCGGTTTCGCTCGCGGGATACGAGCCTGATTACTGCGTGCTTCCCCGTAATGTTCAATAGAAAGGTTGCCTGTTTTTTTTCGAACAGTTTTTATTAAAAGTTAAGTGACATTAAGCCTCCTGAATGTAGGCAGACAATGGGATTTTGTAGAAGGGCATTTGAACATACATAAAAGTTAGATTCGCTTTTTTGCAAAATATATCATCCATGACGGAGAACAAAAACTTCACCGCGGTTCCTCTGTTAGATGTAAGTGAAATGTGGAGATATTTATTGCATTTTTCCTCAAGTTGTTGTATTTGCTGTGACGGAAATTTCTGCAATTCATGCACTCCCATTTATTTGCATCGTTCAGGAGGAGGCACAACCAAATCATTTGCCTCTATTGAAACGTATTTTTTACAAACGAACTTTGAAAATCAAGGCACGATTAATTGTTGGAATTCCGGTACTTGTGGTGATAATTTAATTGGTTCCTACAAGCTAAACGAAGTAGGAGAAGCTTTTGTTTTTAACTTAAAAAAAACTTTTTTAGGAATCTTTGGAGTCTTACAAACGAAACACATCAATAATCCAAGACGAACTTTCCAATTCTATTTTCGATGTATCATCCAACTTGTCGGTAAGTGGTAGAAGACGGCTGAATCAATATGAATGCTGTCTACTTACTCTCTGATGGAAAGTATACACATTGTTTAGTTTTGCGATTGAGTCAGCATTCGCTGCGTTTTGCAAGACTGCGACAATCAGTTTCATGTCTAACATCAATTAGTTTTACGCCATTCAACGACATCTGCCCACTCAAACCTGCATCTTGTAGCGTGAAAGTCTACTCAAATATGTAAAGCCAACACCACCAATAAAGAGCAAAGATTCTGTTATGAGTCCTAACATTCAATAAACAACCAAAATTTGCGATGACGTTATAACAAAAAATGTTCCATTTGAATTATATCGGCTTACATATATAAAGGATTCCGTGAAAAGAAACCACTGTGAATCGATTTTTGGTTGGTCCACGCTAAACTGAAGTTCACTTAAAATTTCACAAGGTCGCAGACGGAAAGGATCCTGCCTTGAAGTAAAGACAGACAATGCCTTTGAGGCTTCGCCAAAGATTGTAAAGAAACTTTGCAAGAAATGTGTTGAGTTTACGTCTACATGAATAAAACCACCGCACTTAATCTTCCGACGATTGAAATGTGACGATTAAGCTTTCACTTAAGCAACGACACTTGAAATTTGAAGTCATAGCATCCGTTTCCACGATTTGCCGTACATCGTCTATTAACATGAAACACCTTCCGGCATTTAATAATTTGCCTTATTCCGTAACGAAGAAAGCACTATAGGCAATTTGCAATTGGAAGGAGCAACACCAGCAGTTGATTTTTTTCTGTATAGTTGCTTTAAAACCTTATCTTGGTGAATGTGTAAATTATGGGTAAGAAACACGAGAAGCTTAATGTTATTTAGAGTTAATACTATCATTTTACCACGAATCGTCTATTGCGTGAAGCTACAGCTTGCTACGTCGCAAGGAGTCTTACGAATAATTCAAACGATTCAAAAACAAGCATTTGCCATTTCCGTATGCATCAGTTGAGAGACATACGTGTATTCTAATGTACTATCTTTCACCACCATTTTTATGAAGAAGCAAAGCGTTTGTAGTTATTGTGCTTTGAAAGCACATGAGCTGAGNATAGTGTTGCACTATGTAGTTGATGATCAATACCTCGCGACAAATTTTCATTTTCGGGATGCGTTCGAAAAATTTGACAGCATCCTCACAACAATCACTGAAGTTATTTATCAAAACTTGGCCGAATTATCGTCAAATTTGTCGGTAAATAAAAGCATTGTGCTATAAATTGCTTCTTTCTACCGTGGTGTCAACACACACAATATTCGTACACACAAGATTCATTTTTGTATTTTGGAAGCTTTTTTATACATTTAAACTTCTCAAATGTTTAACATGTTTAGAAGTTTGTTCCTGTCACAAAAATTTAAAGCCTTATATGTTTTCTGGCAGGCATTGATAGTTTTCCTATTATTAAGCTTTTAGATTGAAGGAGAACCTGAACTAAAATTTAACCTCTGATTTATGACACGTCTTCTTCACATTGGATGGTTTGAAAATTAAATTGGAACTAGTTGTTATCAAACTGTTGTAATGAGTCTTCTTTCCCTTACTGAAAGCTGTTATTCTTTGATCAGTCTAATTCGTCTTTAAAGATACATGGACAAAGAGCTCCCGACTTGTGTTCATTGCTGTTTTAAAACATTTATTCAGTTTCCTTCATACTGAAATCACGCAGCCGTTGGTTCTATTACTACTGCATCACAATCGAAATAAAAAGTATCAGGATGCACCTGTGGAGTTGAACCAACATACTCATGTTGTGATCGTAAATTGAAAGGCTTCTGAACAAAAAAAATTATCACAAACAAATTGTTTCAACAGACATGTGTTATCGTGATTGACCTTTGTTTGATTCCGTTTTGCAAGACAACCAAGAAATCCTCAACTTTAATATGATTGACTGCAAACTTATTTAATGAATGATTGTGGATTATGAAAATCGATCAAACATGGTTCTCCAGTATTCTGCCAATGGGATTTGTAAACGACTAAAATCGCGCAGTTGCGCCTGCAATTCAGAAATTTGGTTGCTGCGAGAAATTTGACTTACCGGTAATANAATTTTATTCTTAAATTTCTTGTGTTTCCATGCACTGTTAAATTATTTGCCAGCTTGTTAATTCTTGTCAAGNTTGAAACGTTTGATTAAAGCTTGAACATTGGGTTATCGGTACCAAATTTCAAAATTGTGATGAATATCTAAGGAATCGAATGAACAAACATCTCAAAGATTTAACGATCTCGTTGAGGAAATTGAAATGTTCAACAACAGAATACGCGACATAGAGGTAAGGAAAACTCAAATATTTTCTACTTACTGAGAATATTGTATAAATCTTTGTAAAATTAAAGTTGACTATTAACAAAGGGAGTTTCCAGTTTTAATCAATTTCTTTCATTCCTCTTATCTCAATGTCATATCACTGACTTTGAGGAAGAACCGGGCGTGATGCCCTGCACGAAGTTGCAATGCCTGTGGCTCTGCATGGCCTTAGTAAAAGCCAACTAGCCATAACAGGCGAAATAGCGGCAGAACTCTTAAGAATCATTACCCAACCGCAACTCTGTCTAAGCCTTAACCGTTGTGCTGTCCACACCTTGTGGAACAATAATAGTGATTTAATCAAACAAACACGCAGAGAACGGAGGATACGAGCCGCACAGAGGACACAACCACCAAGCACCAAATTCGCCGCCAAGCAACTAGGGGTCCACAAGTTCACGTACAACGCAACGCTACAATAGAGTTTGAACTATGTTTAGGGAAGACACGAAGTTTTAATTTCAACTAAAAGAAGGGATCTATTCCCATTGAAAATGTTAATTTTACTAAACGTTCTGATTTTTGCAGGAATCTGTAGAAGACTTCGAATGCGCGTCCGATATGCTTGAACATAAAGCATGCATGGAATGGGTAAGTCTTGATATTTTGTAAGAGCAAAAAGAGATGTTGCTATTTTAAAATGTAATCGGTCGCCAAACTGCACATGTTTGGTGTTCCTGGTCATAGATCTCATTTGTCTATGTGTGCTTCTTCCAGGAATCAAGCACTTGTGCCCAGTACTCAGCGACTTTCCGCTTTACTGATTCTTGTTGATACACTCATCATCTGTGAACGTGCATGCTCAGGATTACTCTAGAAAGGTTTCGTTTCATTTCGGAGCAGATAACCTCCATCTCATGCATTCAGGGTTGCCCCTACCGAAAAGATTTCCAAGCGAATAAATACTGGCGTTCACAAATCGCATAATGCCGCAGAGACAGACCGCAAGAAAAGCTAGGCTGTCATGCTTTGTTTCACTGCAAGTTTACACTAGGTTGAAACACAAGACATCTGAAGCAAAACAACGACAAACACAATACTAGAACAACACCTTATAACAACATTGATGACCAAACGATCTCTCACACTCCTCTTTATGTGGTCTTTTTGATGGCGCTTTATAATTACAGTGGTCTTGTAGCGCTAAGACTGAGCTTGTACAATGTTGATGGAGTCATTTGATTCAGTTGTTTTTGTGTTCTGGTTGTGTTCTCTACAGGTCTTCTGCACACCGCGCGCCTGGTAAGAAAGCTACGTACCAATTTGGGAGGTCTTGGGAAGACCCGGCCTATAGAGTCGAACTCCAGACCTACCAGCAGCGAAACGGACGCAGTTACCACTAGGCCAAGGGCTCGTTAAAACACACAGAACACTTGAAACGTAATGCTGGCCAAAACGAGGGTTACGATTAGGCCCACGGCAAAAGCAAAGCGTTGTCAATTGAAAATTTCAGCGAAATTGTCCTACGCACGTTGCACTTTATTGCAATTGTCAATCTACTTGAATTCATTCTGATGTTTTGAAATTTCCGAACATTGGTTTAATATATGTTTTGAGAAAGTAAAATAAACGCCCATCCATGGTCATATCCACACACTTTTCTGTGCCTGCATGCGAAAAAACAGATTAAGCTACTTAGTGTTACTCCGTAAACATCATGTGTTGAATTTATCCTCTAAGTCCCGCGCCTGAGAAGTTATGATCGGCTATAACCACTGAAAAATTGAATTAGTGAGTCAGTGCGGGCATCATCGCATCCGAGAGGCAGCACCGCATCGTTTGTGGTGGGTTTCCCGCACCTGTGACGTCGCTTTAGAGGAAAACGATTTTCGTGTAGGCTAGGAAAACCAACTGCGACATTCAAACAGCCATAGAGCTCAAACCAAACACTTTGGAAATAAACTTTCTATACAGAAAATGTCGGTAAGGGCCTCACCTTTGCAATGATGATCATAAAAGTTGAAATTTGTTTGGTGGGGGTACAACGGGGTAAAAAACAGTGATTTCGTTTTTTTGCCGTTCAAACCACTTTTCTGCCAGTAAACAGCCACAAACCCCTCCAAAGTTGCAGAACAGGTGTATCTGAGTGTTTTACAACATCCAGTCAATTTTCAAGCCAAAATATTGACAGGAAAATTTTACTCTCGAAGAAAATCAACATATCCACTAGGTGGCTGAACCAAATTTTTGGTCTATTTTTGGCCATAACACCCCAGCCCTAAGGCTAGTCAAGGCCTCTGAAGCTTCAGAATAGCTCCTAGATCATTTTAAAAGACTAACCAAGTAATTATACCCTGTACTTTTTTCTCAGGACCCCAAAACGTGATCTGCAAGTCAATCAGCCCAACGCACACTTTCACCTTCTAATTTTCCCTCTTAAACAGCCCGGTGTCAAGCGAAATTTCTGACTTCGCGCCATGAGCGCGTGCACAGAGTAATATTATACATATCAAATACGCTGAGAAAACTGATGATTAGGGCTTAGGGTTTAGTGTTTAGTTAAGTGTGTCGGGTTAGGGTTAGAAAAATAATAATCATTGGGGTCTAAGACTAGCCCAATATTTTTCAGTGGTTGTAGTTTTTCCCGTACTGTACCGTGTTGTGGGTATCCGACATCTAACTGGAAAGTTTTAATTTATACAACACACATCCAAAAAGTAATCACCAAACTTTATTCCTTTACTCTGACAAGCAAAATAACTGACAAACAATAATACGTCAGAAATTTCGCTTTACACCGGACACACCATTTTTGAGAATATTGTGTTCTTGGGTTCTTCAGACGTCGGCGAAGCGCAATAACCGGATCGGAAATTCTAAACGGTATGCTAGGGAACGAGTTTTTTATTTTCTCTGAACAATGCCAAAAATCAGTACGGTACATGCACAAATATGGATTTTTCTCAAATTTCAAATGTAAAGGCACATTTTTGTCAAGTTCATTGGATTTCTTGTTGTCTCCCTCATCCAGGGATGTGTTCACTGGCTCTCTAACCCCCGTACAGGAGTTATGGCCGATAAAACTTCTGAGGACACGGTAGTTGCCTGCGCGGGACTTTAATGTGGCAACATTTTTTCAAGTAAAAGCTTGTTGTCGTTGGGCTTCTTTAGCAACGTTTCAAGTATTTCCATTCCTGTTACAACTTTAATTTCCCCGCCAGCTATCACCACAGAGGCATTTACAATGTTTCAAACGATCTACTAATGATATCAAATATAGTTTTGAATTTGAAAGCATTTGGTTTTATGAAAACTAAACTTCCCAGGAAAGTGTGAGTAATTTGCTGTTCANAGGTAAACACTTCATTTCAAAATATTTCAATTGTTATTTGAAAGCAATCCACTTGTCTTCGTTGCGANTAATCGCAAAGGTTAAAACGTTGCTCCAATTTTGTAAGGGAACATAGTTGGAATNCCTACCATTTCTCTACCTAATTATGTCTTAACGNCAAAGTACCCATTCAGCAGTTGATAAAGATGTTTGCAATACCGGAAAGAATTTGATTTTCAAAAAGCTTTAANCCCCTCCNATAAAAAAGCTTTNATCTTGCGCAAAATTTTTTAGACTAGTTAGTGCGCGTTCAAAGATCTTTTTGGTCAGAGGTCTAAACCAGAGAAAAAACTACTGATGGTTCTTGTATTGAATCTTCGTGCGTGGATGTTTTAAAACCTAGCAAAACATTNACTCCTATTTTGAATTAGGAAATNAAANTAACATTTCAGGCGTTTCTCGGTGATGTCATGAATCAAGCAATGCTGCAAAAGAAGAAATTGCACTGATAACTACTACTCCTAGTCATGTATTTTTATTTTTCCCGGCTGAAATCTAAACAGTCGTTGTTACCAACAAATAGCATCAGGATCGATGTTTCTTTAGTCTTTCCAGAGAACTGTTGAACACTTGCAAGTGCATAACTGCTGTATCAATACATTTCTCATCTGCAAAGTGCATAAGCTTCGTTTTGCCTGATGCATGCGATAAATAACTCAGGAAAAGGTTCAATGTGTTTCGTGTTTAAAATTTCATAGCAAATTGTTAAACCTTGAAACATTTGCGCACCATGTGATTATAAATGTGTAGAGAGCTTCCTATCCTGCACTTGAAACATTGCTGTACCGTGTGGTTTGCGATGAAAACTGAACGCTTTCAGAAATTTTAGGAAATTAACGGCCGGCTTGTACTGTACATAAAAAAAGACAATCAGTTCAGATATTTTGTGAGAGGTATATCGAAATTTCCGTATGGTAGGGAAATGTTGTTCAAAAAGATTCCTCCATTTATGATTGTTTAAATCTTTACAAAAAAAGTAGAAAATCAGAACTTCGCAAAAAAGTCTATCTGGCAATGGAATGATCGCCTTGTTTCTGGAAAGATTACAAAACATCAACTCAAAAAGCCATCAAAACATTGCAAACGTTTCGAAATTTATTTTATGGGTGTTATCTGTGAAATGTGATAAGACCTTTCTTTCAATTTTCTTTGCAAACAAAGTTGTGTTTTTTTGCTTCACGTTCATCTGCAGAACTTCCTACAAAAATCTGCTTAAACTGATGTATATCTTACCTTGGTCTCGTGCTCATCTGGCAGTTAACATCTTATTCAAATCGATGTTTTACCCAACACACGTTTTGTTGTGCGATGGTACAGTCACACGTCGTTGTTGGCCTTTAACGACCGCGAGTGGCCGGCCCTGTTTTGGCCATAAATCGCCAGCTCCTAGGGCTAGAGAGCTGTTCAAACCCTCTACGGATTTAGCAAGTCTTCTACTCAATATTGCAAAAAAACAATTTTCGTTTTCGGTGGGAGGTTTTCTGAAGGTGACGTCACAAAGAGGACATGTTTTGGAATTTTTGGCCATCTTTGGCCGGCCCTGGACCCCAACCTATTGATCCGTTCTTTTGGCTCAAAGTTTTGTTGAAAACTAGGTCAAAATCCGCGTCTATAGAGCCCTTGATTGACTTGCTAGCACATCTGTAGCCAAAATTATCGGTCAAAAATCCAGTTTTTGGCCTAATTCAAAATTTTCAGAAAAGACATAAATTGCCCTTTCAGGGCAACATTTGGCCAGCCATAAGTCGGCAGCAGATTGAGCTAGAGAGCTGTTCAAACCCTGTAATGACTCGTGGCGTCGTGTAGTTTGGAATTAAAAATTTTTTTTTAAATTTTGATAGGGGTTTTGGGCCAATCAGATCATGAAGGGGATAAGATTTTTGGTTAATTATATGACGTCATCATCCGATCCCACGCGCCAATATTTTGGCTCGCAGTATTTTTGGTTTCTAGGCTAAAATACGCGTCTTTTGAGGCCTTGATCAAGTTTCTAGCGTTTCTGGTTCAAAAGTTATGCCAAAAATATTCCAAATATGTCAGGAATATTCCAAGGGATTAGCAGGGATTAGTGGGGATTTCCCTGATTAATATTCTACCATTTTTGCCACAACTTATCAACAAGAAACGCTAGACTGTCCATCAAACCCTCTAAAAGCTCGTACTGTAGCCTAGAATGCATTTAAGTTTCGCGCGGTTTCGCGCCAGTGATTCGGCTCGATTTTTTAACTCCCACGGGACGTTGACGTCATGGATTGTTTTGACAGACATCCTGTGGTTTTGTAAACATGGCCAGAAAGGCCGAAATCGCACGGTGAAAATTGTTTTTTTCAGTCTAAACTACAAGTCTTTCCCGATTCAGAGCGGATTTGAACAGTTCTCTAGCTCGATCCGCTGGCGACTGTTGGCCATATAGAAAACGGATGTTTTTCACCACAGACTGGGGTTTGTGGGTGCTGAAATTTTCACCAATTTTTGGTGTTTTGTCTGTAATTTCGGCTACAGATATGCCAGAAAGTCATTCAAGGGCTCTAAAGACGCAAATTTTAGCCTAATTTCCAAAAAAACTTGAGCCAAAAGAATCGCCCAATGGGTTGAGGCCCAGGGCCGGCCAAAGATGGCCACAAAAAAGCAAAAACACCCCCACTTGTGGCGGTCCCCCCAGAGAACACCAAACCGAAAACGAAAAAATTTTATTTCGATTTCGACTAGAAGACTTGCTGAATCCGTAGAGGGTTGGAACAGCTCTCTCGCTCTAGCGGCTGCCGATTCATGGCCAACACATTGCGAGCCAATTTATTGGCTCGCGCGGTCGTTAAAGGGTGGGGAATATTTTCCTGTTAAGGTTGTTCAGAAAAAATTTGGATGTTGTATATGGAATACGTAACGCTTTGTCGTCACACCTTCATGCTTTCTTCAGACTAGTGAATTATGCGATATGTTGCAGACACCAACTTCCTCTAACGTAACTTTGCCAAGTGACATCGAGGACAGATTGGCCAACCTGACGTACATTGTCAACCGAATGGAGGTCAGTATGCGAGTGTCTGGCGAGTGCTGATACAAAAGTGTAGCAGTTAACTGTGTGACATTCTTCACATAACGAATGTTAGAAAATATCGGAGAATCAGGAGCAAAAGGAGGACCGCACCAGGAGTAGGAAAGCGCAGAAATCGAGACATTCGAGTGGATACCCAACTAGCGTAGAAGCTAGGAGAGCGTTTCTTTGGCTGAAATGTCTAGCGCGATCAATGTGAACGTAGGCTAATTATACAAAACTCAGAAGCACTTCAATATGGCAGGTATCATCCCCAGAATAATGCGGCTGTAGTTTTGGTAGAGATGCACTTTAGTCCATACAATGTGGTCTGTTAAGGGAGCGAAGTAATCCGTGTGTCCTACACGACAGCTGAAGCAGCCCGCAAAAAGAATTGGCGAAGAACTTCCGTAAACCAGCAAACACCCTGACTTGAAGCTCAAGAGGTTCGGATATGATGAAAAGTTTAAGAGCTTCAAGTAGGCTCATAGAAGGTCGAGGCAGAAAGCGCAATGATATACTCAACCAAGCAGGAGGGTGCCACAATTCAGCAAGTTCCAAATTCAACCACTATCTTCGGCAGATAAATTGGGCGCATGAGTTACAGTGTTCGATCCCGCAGCCCGCGAGAAAGATGTCAACGCTTCGCATCGCTTCGAACAGGCACTCATAATGCCTGTTCTTGCCTCTGAAAGCATGTTCTTCTGTAAAGAGTTGGATGACTTTTCTTTCTGTTGACGTTTGAAGCTGTCAAGTGACGATGACCACTGACATTCAACTTCAGTGATTTATCAATGACTTTCGATGGTACTCTGCTCAAGACATGTAAATGAGTTGGTCTACTCACGAAGACAAAACAGCAAATAGCCAAAGGAAAGCCTTGATTTTATTGCTTTGCAGCGAATGCATTTTGAAGCTGATCGTTACTTTTGACTTCTTGAAGTTTCTGTCACTTGAAGGCCCCTCAAACACCATTGCTAAGCCCTGGCGGTGCGCGGACCTGACTTTGAGAACCTATATGCACTTAAACTGTACCAGGAAGCTGGGTATGTTCTACGTCACAATTATAAGGCTTTTGGTAGTATTGTGAGACAAGAAACCTGCGAGGCGACTCTTGTACGCTAGGCTTTAAGCAACATAAAACTGCAGTTGCCATCTGCGGAAACAAGGCTCAGTGTCAAGAACACGTAACAGCGACAACAATAAGACGGCCCGCTCAACACTCGCGGTGAAATACCAACGCCAACTCCCCAAAGCTGTCGTAGCAGCAATCAACGTTCCACGATAAACACATTAAGGCACCGAGGTAGCAACACACGAGTCCTCACAAGTATGCCATGCAGTACCATATGTAAATGATTCGTTATCAAGTGCAGGGTAGTTATAGCAAGATCTTGTTCCTAAAATATCAAATACAAAGGTATGAACAGATCGCGCTAATCAAGTCCGCTGACATGCGTAAATGTGCATGTGAAAGAAAATCATAGGAGTTCGCAGAGTGCTTTCCAGTAATGACCAAGTCGAGGGTTGCCTGTTATTTCTATTTATTGTTTAATCAGGACAGTTATTTTTGACAATTATTTGTCCCCCTGACTGCAGAGCGGAATGGGCTCAAATTGACGGAGGTCCACAGATAAAAAACGAAAGTGGCGTTTTTTATAAAAAAAAACATTTTTCGTGGCTGAGAACAAAAATTTTCACTGGTGGTGCAACCAAAATTTTCACCGAAATATTCGTGCCTCAGGTGTTTTCTACTTGGTATTTGAAGGTTACACACAACAACTTCGAAAAACATTACAGTGGAACTGATACAAGTACCGGAATTTGTTCGTAGCACAGTGACTCAGTTGGTAATATAAAAAATGATGTGCTTCATATTTTGCTATATTACGTTGGCCAACATAACTACGAAGTTAAAAATTCCGCTAAAAGCACAAATGCACTATCTTTTGCCTAAAATTCAAATAAAAACTTTTTTAGCACATATGAAATGAATGGATGTTTAAGCATAATGAAAACGTATCTGCAGCGAAGATGCCTGATTATCTTCCAACTACATCATTTATAATGCTTTACTTCTAGGCCCATGCTGGATGATGTAGTTAGCCATCTGGAAAATACCACGGAACGTGTAGAGATGTTAGAAGTGAGTGAAATGTATAGATATTTGCAGGGTTATCCATGGAACCTATTTATCTGTCCCATTCCCATTCCATAGCAATTTATGCCTGTCCCATCCCATGGGATTCCCATTACATTATTATAATATTAGTTTGAAATACAATACAAGTAAAATTATTAAAATTATGGAAGTTTAGGTTTAGTATCTACTAAGTAGGACTACATGTACAAAGAGACACGCAAAACGACAAAAATTATTGACTTTAAAACTCAGAAGTATAGTAAACGTATAACAATTCAGTAACATTCTGACACTCTCATTCTATTTCTGACTCTCATGGGAAATACATTATTCTGGTATGTTTTCTGCCAGGTAATGATATTTCCAAATACTAAGCTTTTAGAATGAAGAAGAACCATAATTGAAATGTAATTCTGATGTATGATACGTCTCCTCCATATTGGATTGGTTTAAAAACTAAATTGGAACTAGTAGTTGTGAAACCGTTCCAGTAAGACTTCTTTCCTTTGTTGAGGCCTGTAATCATTGGTTGTATCCAATTTGTCTTGAACAATCCAAGGACAAACTAGACTGAACCAATGGTTGCACTGATCCTAGGAGCTCTCGACTTGCATCCATTTCTGTTTTTAGCCCCTCTTTCATTTTTCCTTCACATTGAAATCACAAAGCCGTTCGTTGTATTGCTATTGCATCACAATCGAAATAAACAATATCATCATGCACAAGGACTCATTCCTATGGAGTTAACCAATATTCGCATGTGGTGATGGTAAATTGAAAAGCTTCCGAACAACAACAAGTTTTTACAAATGAATTGGTCTAACAGCCTTGTGTTGTAGTGATTGACTCTGAGTTGAATACGTTTTTGCAAGCTAACCAACAAAATCCTCAACTAAATTTTAAAACGGTAGTCTGCAAACTAGTTTTAAACTTATCTAATAAATATTTGTAGATTATGAAAATCGACTAGTACGGTTCTCCAGTATTCTACCAATCGCATTTGGCAGTGATTGAAAACGCTCATTTGCGCCTGCAACTGAGAGATTTTCTTGCAAAAAATTGTACTAAATTATTGCTTTTTTCAAACCTGCATATTGGTTTCTGTGCCACGTGAAATCATTTACCAGCTGGTTATCCGTTTTGTCATTTCATATGAAATTACAAACATTTGATTAAAACTTGATCGTTAGTTCTTCGGTACCAAATGTAAAAATCGTCATGAATTTCTAAGGAAACGAATGAAGGAACAGCTCGAAGATTTAACAATCTCACAGAGGAAATTGAAACATTCAACAACAGAATACACGGCATAGAGGTAAATGAAACTCAAATCATATCTGCATGTTGACAAAGTTTTGTCTATCTGCATAAAATTCAAGTAGAGTATGTACGAAGAGATTTTCCAGTTCAAAAATTGATCTTTTTGATCTAGTTTTTAATTTTGCAGCAATTTTTTCCATTTCATGCCATCATNTTGCTTGGTTCTCTCACCTATAAGAACATGCAAATNTGCCAAAAATCCTTTCAAATTTTTCTTATCACAAACTTGCTTGATTTTGATAGATAAATAATTTCAGCAACATGTTAGAATCTGGTTTTGTTCATTCAAGAGTGTAAATTCCTTAGTAAAATTTTGTAACGACTGAACAATACGATTAGGACGCGGAGTCGCCGTAAAATCACTCAAATATTTGTCACTTCATGAGTTATGGAGACCTTGCGTTGTTTGTGTAAGAACGCTGCGTAGTCTTATCGGTCCTTGAGTTGCCAGGAACACGGACATTCCAGCGCTAGCCGTTCACTCGACAAGCAACATTAGTCTGGTAGAAATCTACAATAGTGCTTAACCTATGTTCAGATCAGACACGAAGTTTTAATTCCAACAAAAAGAAGGTGAATCTATTCCCACTAAAAATGAGAACTTTATTAAACGATGTGATTTTGACAGGAATCTGTAGAAGAACTTGAATGTGCATTCGATATCCTTGAACATGAAACAGGCATGGAATCGGTAAGTCTTGGTATTTTGTGAAAGCTTAACGTGCTGTCACTAAATGCAATCGATTGCTAAATTTATTTTTGGGTTCTATGTTCCTGGTAAAACACACAATTTGTCTGTGTGTGTTTCCTCTGACAAATTAAGCACTTGCACCCAGTACCCAAACACTTTCCACTTTATTGGTTCTTGTTGAAACATTCGTCGTCTGTGATGCACTGCCCAAAAGATTTACAATCGAATGAATACTGGCATTTAAAAATCTATTATTACGATTGTCAGTCTATTTAAATCCATTCTTACGTTTCAAAATTTCCAAACATTTGTATGGTTTATGTTTTGAGAAAATACGATTAAACACACATGCAGAGTCATATCCACGCAAGATCATTTGCGTGCATTCGAACAAAAGTAGCTTAGATTACTTGATTGTTACTGTGTAAACATAAATTGAACATCGTGAAGTGAAGACATCATTCTGTGAACATACGACGAAACCAAACGTTTCGTCAGTAGTTGGCTTTTTTCTGAAAATGTGCAAAATATGTCTGAATTATGACATAAATAGGCCACCATCATGACGAGCATACAGAAAATGAGTTCATAAGGTCTTTTCAGAAGGTATTTACATTGTTTCAAACGATCTTTGTACTAATGATATTAAAACATAGTTTTGAAAACGTTAGTATTATCACAAATGCTGTTCACCTCAACTGAAATTTTTTACAACTTCCGTCGAAAGTTTTGAGTTGTTTGCGGGAAAAAGGAAAACACCACAATCCTAAATCGTTGGCTTGTCTTTTGAAAGCAATCAATTTCGTTTCGTTGAAAGTAATTGCAAAGCTGGAAAACGATACTCAAATTTTGGTGGAAAACATATTTGGAAAAACTATCAATGCAGCAAAAAAAATATGTGCTAAATCAGTTTTTTTGGCAAATCTAAGGTACCCGGTATGGACCTGTAGGGACCCGATTTCTCTGATTCTAGGGATCCGATTTTCTCTGATTTTTGGGACCCGATGACAAGTTTCTCTGATTCTAGGGACCAGATTTTCAATTCCAGGGATCCTAATCGGGTCCATAAAACACCATAAAAAACAAACAAAAAACAGGCTAAATGCAAAGAAACTATTCTGCAGTGGATAAATATGTCTGCAATACACGAAGGGATTTGATTTTCTTTCAAACTAAAAACTTTCTATCCAAAATGAAGTGTGCAGTATCTTGTGAAACACTCGATAGTAATAAGCTTGTAGCTCTGCATCTTTCATCTCNTGTGAAACCTCTTCACCAACACATTGCAGTGAAAAGAGCTTGTTTAGTCAAAGGTNTAAACACAAGACAAAAACAACCAATGAGGTTTCCATTGAATCTTNATGCATGGGTTTCAAAAACCCAACTGAAGGTCCTTCATATTTAAAATAAGGATATCCTATACAATTTCAGGAATATCTCGCTGTTATCAAAAATCAAGCAATGCTGACAAACGTGAAAATAGTGGTTATCTTGCCATGATAGCTATTACTCCTGCCGGGATTTGCGCCTTTAATTTTCCAGGCTGTCTGAAATCTAAGCAGTCGTTGCTAACACGCAGTAGCATCAAGATTAAAGATTCTTCAGTCTTTGCAGAGCGCTACTGAACACTTGGACATGCGTAGCGATTCGAATACCGCTAATGCATTCTCATCTATGAAGCGCATAGGCCGAGTTTTGCGTAATGCACGCGATACATAACTGAGAAAATACTTCGTCATGTGGTGCAGTTGAAATTTCATATCAAGTTTCTCATCTGCAAAACTACGTACCATTTGATTATAAGTATGTCGAGCTTCATATCTTGCTCGTTAAAGGTAGCTACACCTTGTGGTTTCTGATGAAAACTTAACGCTTTCAGAAATTTCAGCAAAGCATCAACCAATTTGCACTTTCTATCAAAAGATATATATCAATATAGATATTTTAATTGTGAGAGGTATGTTAACATTTCGGTTTGGAAGGGCATTGTTGTTTAACAGAATGCATCCATTTGTGGTTGTTTATCTCTTTACAAAGACTTTTGCACAGAAGTCCATCGGGCAATTAAACAATCGCCTCGTTTCTGGAAAGATTTAATGGGTTGAAAATCACTCTTAAAGTTCTGAAGGCATAGACATTATTCGTGTGCATTTGGCGACATATGGTATTCCCTTTTGGATTAGTTGTTTTGTAAGAAAAGTGTAACGTTTTCTTGCTTCACGTTCGTATCCAGAACTTCCTACAAACATTTGCTTCAACCGGGTAATATATAGGTTTGTGTCCTTGGTCTTGGTGTTGTGCTCATCTCGCAGTTAATATCTTATTCAAATGAAGTTTTGCTTCATACGCGTTTTATTGCGTGATCCTATCGTTGCACGTTAAACTTTGTTGTTGATTTTAAGAAATATTTGCGGAATATTTTCTTGACAACATTGGACTAATGAATTATGGGATTATGTTGCAGACACCAACTCCCTCTAACGTAACTTTGCCAAGTGACATAGAGGACAGATTGGCCAACCTGACGTACATTTTCAACCGAATGGAGGTCAGTATTGGAGGGTCTGACGACTGCTGATACGAAAGTATAGCTTAGAACTGCAATCATTGGTTCTCGTCAAGGTAGAGGTAGCGATGAGTCGATTTCAGAGGTCTTACGCGTTCTTAAAGGCCTTGCAAAAGACTGTGCCTTTTCTGATGTGACCGCTGACTTGTATCGCGAGGAACTCACTCGTGACGCCTTCATAAATGGTCTCGCTTCTTCTGCTGTTCGTCAGCTTAGAACTGCAATCATTGGTTCAGTCTAATTTGTCTTGAAAGATGCACGGACAAGGAGCTCTCGACTTGTATCCATTGCTGTCGTAAAGCATTTTTTCTGTTGCCTTCACATTGAAATCACAAAGCCGTCGGTTGTATTAC
>JGI24021J15306_10003501_pt1 | contig 17744 bp, 10 predicted proteins | sample Ectturendosymbi1_FD_15306 | JGI IMG/M metagenome (IMG submission 15306)
ATTATCTGAATTGAAACGTGCATAGCGTAACATTTTTAATTTGTTTCTTTGATTCGCCTTGTCAACATCCACAAACGGCCCGTTGTTATATCTGCATGGGTCCGATGTTATGGAAACAACTGGTGCTTCCAATTATTGTTCAGAAACTATCGTTGTATCTTTAACTTCTTCTTTTAACATCTTCATTATTTTTCACGCTTGAACACTTTAAACAATAGAGGATTTTGTTATAAAACATCTATTTTCAAGCCTTTGGCCTGCAATTGATTCTGTAGTCTCAGTATGGGACATTGAGGCCAATCAAAATGTATAGAATCATTGGCCTGCACAGCACAGTCTATCTGGTCATATAACAAAATGTCCTCTTCTGACTCTGTCAATGCAGCATCTAGTTCAGCTTCTGTCACGTCAATACATTCCAAAAGATTCTCAAACCAATTCTCAGAACTTGGGCTCGGCGCATCATCTTTACTAACACCGTCTACTTGAGAACTTTGCACGTAGGCAGTATCCAAAACAACAGTCAGAGTTAATACAGCAATACTGGCGACATTAATGCCTTTAGCCATCAAACTTTCTACACAGTTTTTAGTAGCTTTTACTGACATTTTAATTATTGCTGGCCCAAGTTTAATCTAAACAAAATATTTACTGTTTAACATATGACCATCTGCCAGATTTGCTATCATAAATTGGTCCTTTCAAAGCACTCAGGTAATCATACTCGTCATTAGGCTGGGGTGTTAGGATTGCTTTGCGCACTTGTTCATAAGTTTAGTCATCAGTGAGACTGATGTGCGCGGATACGATAAAATGTGCGCATTTCCGTATTAGAAAAGGAATGTGACTGGAAACACGCTCTTGAGCGCCTGAGGAGCCACGAACAATCAATGGAACATATAGATGCCACGATTACGTGTAGCCGCAGATGCAACTAATCACTATGAAGAATTGATGCAGAGCTGGCCAGTCAGGTCAGTCAATGCGAACAATATTGGAAATCACTTCTGCAACGTTTGGTTTCTGTCGTAAAATTTATTGCTGAGCGAGGACTGGCGTTCAGAGATGATGAAAACGTTGGATCGTCCAGAACATTTTTTCAAAAAAATTTTCAAAACTTTTTTCAAGTAAAATTTCAAGAAATAGAAGATGCGATGCTTCTGGTCAGGCCCATAACCAAGGGGGCTCAACATTTTTGCCCCCCCTGGAAAAATATGTTGGACATGGTTTAAAATTATTGAACATAGTTTAAAAAAATTTGCGCACCTCTCAGAAAACTTTTTTCCCCCCTGGTGTCCCAAACTGGTTACGGGTATGCTTCTGATGATCAATTTTGCAAGTTTNACAAATCGCTAATCAGTCAAATATCATTTGCATCATAAAGTTTTGTTGGACTTGAGTTAACAAATGTGACGTTACAAGATTAAGTGTCTTTGTGTGAAAGTCATAAATATTAACGATCCATGGATATACTAGTGACTTCGTCGATCATCCCCTACCTAAATATTCTGTATCCGCACATGAGGCCTCCCACCACACCTGGGCCCCAGGCCCCCCACCTTCTAAATCCGGCGCTGCTTCTGGACGTATACAACTCGGCATGTAGGCAGGGCCGGATAAATGAACGCGAGGCCCATTAGGGCAAAGTCGTGATGGCGAGGCTCCCAAAACACTTAGCTCAGGTTCGCAGTTCGCTCCTTTGTCAGCAGAGGCAGGTTGTGAAACTTGTTAACGGATTGTTGTACTCTTGGCCTTATTGCGTAACAAAAAAACGGCAATAGATCTTCAAATATGTAATGGTACAAGTACCAACACATAGCGAAATGATGCGATAGTCACCACAAATATATATCGAAGCTAGCTGAAAAGTATATAATACCGGGCAGACCTAAGCAGCATAGAGTGATCATGGCATGTGATCTCTATTGCTGCTCTATCGTAGGTTTTCCCCGTGTGGCGCTTGCTGCTATGCAAAATTGTCACCCAACATGTGTCGTTGTGTTGCAATCGGGACTTGATGACTTCTCGAATTGATCAGTTGAAACGGGCGCGAGTAAAGAGAATACAATAATAAGTCATGAAGCCCTGGTTGAGCGTAACACATAAGAGGCCTTACGAATCTACGGCCAAGACGGGGGAAGAACAATCAGTTGAAGGAGGGAGTGATGTAATGGTACAAGTACCATCACATAGCGAAATGATGCGATAGTCACCACAAATATATATCGAAGCTAGCTGAAAAGTATATAATACCGGGCAGACCTAAGCAGCATAGAGTTATCATGGCATGTGATCTCTATTGCTGCTCTATCGTAGAAGGCTTTCCCCGTGCAGCGCTTGCTGCTACGCAAAAAATGTTCAAGTTATGGGAGTAGGCGTTTAGCCGCATGCAGTATTGCCAACCTTGCAGCTTTCCCGCGAATTTGGGCTTGTTTTTTGTGGATTTGCGTTTTTTTAAGACTTGCTGGTTGCTTGTTTTTGGGCTTGCTTTGATTAAAATTTGCTTCTTTTTTGGGCTTGTTTTATGCAGACTTCTGTATTGCGGATTGCTTTTTTGTCAAATTTCATGGACATTTTGCTCTTTCAATTTACTGAAAAAATGAAATTTGGGCGTGTTTTTGTGTAAATTTAAAACATAAAAACATAACAATGCTGCAATATGGTTCCCATTCAAAACAGACCACGTTCATAACAGACCCATTCATAACAGACCTGTTCAAAAAAGACCACTTTCATCACTACGATTTGTTTTTGCTTCAATATTGCAAAGCGACCACTACGGTAAATCCATGCACAGGACTATAAGCGCAATCAGTTATTGCCAGCATTCGCACAACGTAACTCATTCGTTTCGGTCTTCAGCAAAGTAGAAAACACTTTACTGCTTAATTTTTGCTTAGCAATGTGTGCAGTATTTTCATAATGGCCTCCACACCTTTCCTTTCTGGTATGACTGCGTGTAGCATGTGTTGCAACCTCTCCGGTGGTGTTGCGTTAAATGTGTAATTCACCACGAACGGGATGTGCTTGAAGAACAACACCATACATATATGTGGCGCGAACAAGCAGTAACAGAGTGATCATGGCATGTGAACTCTATTTTTGCTTGCTGCCGCAGTGCGCGAAGCTTTGCGCACATGCCGCTTGGGATTTCCGATCGCAACACATGCATATCAAAATGACTCGTGTGACATCACAAAACTACTGACTCTCCCCCTCCCCTTTGTCACAAACCTGGTGACCCCCTCCTCCCGTTAGTGTGTGACGTCATTTATGGACGACCCCTTAGATCATTGTCAGGGCTATATACAGTGGTGTGTTTAAGGCAAGGCAAGCGAGACGCTTGCCTCGGGCCCCCCTTTGCAACTGTAATGTGTAAAGCAGTGTATCTTGCTTTCAAAGGGGCCCCAACATCAATTGCAATGTATAAGTGGGCTACTTTGCTTTCAAAGGGCCCCCCAAAAGCAATTGAAATGTGTAAATACCTTGCTTTCAAAGGGGCCCAAAGTAACTGTAATGCACTTTTCTTTCCATATCCAAGCAGTTATGAACAGCACGCTTGTGTTGCGTCTGAAAGCTGCCGAATCCTTCCTAGAGACCAGTCAGTGCAACAACATGAAAGTACAGAAAAATCCGGATTACGAGATGTGAAAAGAGCAGATTTTATCCGGTATTGGCGAAGACCCGGATTAAAAAGTCTGGATAAACCGAAGATTTTATAAAGAAAAACGTTAGATATCATACGTACCACCACTTTTATCCGGTTTTGGCGTAGATCCGGATTAACCGAGATTGACTGTATACACAAGGCTGGCAAATACAAGTCGGCGGTTTGTGCATGAAGATAAGACGGCAGTAGGCCCTATTTCACAATACTGCCCTAGACGAACGGACGGGATAACTCCATGACAACTCTTCACTGCTTATCAAAATTTAGCTTTAGCACCTGTCATTAAGCTACCACAATAAAACAAGGCTTTTGCTATGGGAGCTGCTCTGTTTGCAGCAAATTCAACATGCTCCAGCTCCAACCTGTTTCAGGAAAAACATCAACCTCCGACCTGATTTGACTCTAGAACATGTACATCTCTAGTATCTTGTGCTTGCGTCCGCGCATGCGCAGTGACTCTTGCTTCTATCGTCGGCGACAGGATGGGACACAATAACCATCTTTATGAAAGTCGAGATTCAACCTCCTACCAGCAACACACTGTTGAACAGACATTTTGAGCATAAGGCGGATACACCGAATTAGATCGAGCATTGCCTTGACATCTAGGAAAAATTCCTGTTTGTAAGTAGGCTATTAATTTTGGGCTAAGCCGCCCGCTCTGTTTCAAGCCCCTTTGAAATGCCCCCCGCAGACTTGGACAAGTAGATCTTTTTTAGCTTTCCTAAATTAGATTATAATCAAAATTGGAGCCAACTCAGCTGTTACAAATTGGATTAGAATGAAAATTAGCGGATTTGCGAAAACCACAAATTGAACGAAAATTAGAATTACATTTACTCAAATGTTGAAGCAAGTTTAATTCAAGTTCAATCCACGCACAAATCCGGATTCATTCTGATAAACATGAGAATGGCAAGGATTCGCACACCAAGATTGCCGATGACTACTGTGACCAGGCCCGCAACCAGCTTGGGACACCAGGGGAGGCGAAGAGTTTTCTGAGAGGACAAAATATTTCAAACTATGTGCAATAGTTTTAAACAATGTCCAACACATTTTTCCAGGGGCAGGCGAAATACTTTTCAAGGGGGGCATCGCCCCTCTAGTTACGGGCCTGACTGTGACTTCTGCGTGTGAATGGATAGGCATATAGCGTCACTTCGTTTATACTGCCGCTGTGAACGAGAAAAGATATTGGTCGAGATTCACTATCTTCGCTGCTAAGCGATGGGATGGCGGCGTAGCACTTGTGACCATTTTGTTGCGCTTTCCTTGCACGAGGGTGCATTCTCGTTTCATCTTTAAAATGTTGTTGGACATATTAGAATTTTTGGCAAAAGCGGAAATTAAATTAGAACTACAATTAGACCATTGAAGCTTTTAGCAAATTAGATTAGAATTACCGTCATTTCGCTCTAATTCAGCGAATTATAATTATCTAGTTGTCCAAGTCAGGCCCCCTGATTGATGCAACAAGTTGAAGCTTTGGTCTACATTACAATCATCTAAATCCGTACAATCATCTAATCCCAATTCCAGAACATGATCAAACGCGAAAAGCAAGCATTGTGAAGTTTCCGGCACCTCAGGCTTAAAAACAGAAAAAATACGTCACGGTCACTGTGGTGCAACTGCAATAGGAGCTCCTGTGCTTCACGAAAGGGTACCTCAGCTCGGCAACAGCGTTTATTGCGCAATATCATCGCACGCACGAACAATCGCGGGTATGTGACCAATGAATGATTAACAGCAAACTGCAGACTTCGCCACCAAGGTGTTGCCGCACAGTGACGGAGTCTGCACGAAGGATGCTGAATAAACTTTACAGTGTTCCGAAAATCTTAACCAAGTGCTACTTTTGCTGAATCGTCTTAATCATCGAGAAACCGCGTTCAATTTGCAAAACTCCAAAACTAAACAACAGAGAAGGGGGCGGGCTGTTATTCCAAGAACGTACCAGCTACAGGCGATTCGGCGGACAGCCAAAATCCCAGGCACTTTTCTTGCAGTGAAAAACCTTGCTGGAAAAGTGGCGTTTTGTGACGACTGCGTCAAATGGATACTTCGATTTCATCCAAGTGAGCGCGCCGAATAGGCAAAAATAATTTAGATCAAGTGCACCGAACCTTCGCAGTGTACATTTGGCAGCAAGTTCACTTTCAGCTTCAGAGACCGTTAAACACGCACTTTTAAAAAATTCACAGCCGCTTGGACCGACCGTTCGACTTATCGCTAAAAACACACGCTTCTGACACGGACTTCAAAACTTAGAGTCGGGTGTTTGTGACACAATCAAAGCTATGGGCGTCGGAAGGATTTTTTTCCAGGGGGAAGCAACAATGGATTTTTCCAGGGGTAGCCAAAACATTTTTCCAGGGGGTCAAAAGTGGTGAATTTTATTTCACCCACTCGAACCAACCTTTTTTTGCTAAAATTTTAATAAAAAAATGTGAAATTTCAAAATCCAGGGGGACCAAGCCCCCCTTCCGACCTGAGAAGGTTCAAAGAAGAGGCGAATTGCAGGCTTCCAGCAGTGAACTGCACACGAAAAAATACAAACAGCTTTTCGAAGAAGGTTGCTTCAAAAAAACGAGAAGAAATCTTTTAACGATTGGTAAAAGTTGTGATAAAGTGCACACCATCTAAAAGAGTTGGTAAAAACAAGCACAACTTGCAAGAACCGATACGTGGCTCCGGAACAGGCGGAAGGATGGAGAGAAAGCAATTGTTTACGTCGGCAAGTTCGCTCCGTGCGCGTGACAGCCCTTGTTTGCTGTTTGGGTCAAAGTCTACAAACGAGGATGCACGCAGAAAGAACGGACGGTGTGGATTCGATCAAAGAAAACCCATTACTGGCCGGGATGTAACGCAATCTCTAAATACTGCGCCAGTTTTCGACTTATTTACAGAGCAACGCTATTTCAGACAAGCATACAGTCGGAAAATCTCAGGAAAACATACAGTCTACAGCTGCAGCCTGCAGCGACGGGTTGGCAAACCTTTATAAAGGTTTATGGATTAATGAACCACTGTGAAATGAGTAATTATAGCGGAACTGCGACGTTTAAAAAGCATATTGAAGCATCAACGTGAAATATCATGAAAGCATAAGATGGCAACTTACTATCATATGTACCGAGCAGATCAAAGAGCAGAAGGATAAAACGATTGGTTAAGATCAGTCAAACGAAGCGAAATGGATAGACGCGGCAAAACTCACGATTCACTTTTTTAAGAACGTCTGGCGCACAATAATTACGCAAAAAAAACGAAAAAACACTGACACCAACGAAAACCAGCAGTATGTATCTCACAGTAAGCTTGAATTTTACAGCGTCACTGACGTTTTCTACTTCCTGGCCTTCATCTCGTACTTGTACAAACTGCGGCCTAACGCGTTGTGGTAGCGCAAGGTCATGCTCAGCGGGTCGGCCTCGACCGTCGCAAAGCCTCCGAGGCCGAGGATGTCAGCCCAGTAGAATTGCAGGGAATTTTTGGGAACGCTGGTGACGTGTTTGGTGCTGGGGTCCACGATGTCAACCGCGCCCGACACGAAATAACTGACGGACGAGTTCGTTTCCTTGATGTGCTGCAAAACAACACCAGGTCTTGAAGGAAAACGCGGACGTGCTGCTTTACTTAACATACATACAAGCACCAAATAAATCTCTGGCGGCTTGACCCTGTATGAAACTCGAATTCGCTGCGTCGGTATGTCATAACGTAACGTCAAACTCGCGAAAGCGTTCGCGTCAGAGCTGTAAGTCGGGCCGGGCTTTTCGGGCTTAAGTTTATCAAAACGTTTCGGGTCGAAATTTATGTCGGGCTCGGGTCGGGTTCAGGCTTCAAGATAAGGCCGTTTTACAATTCTGGTTCGCGCATTTAATGAAAGCAGCAAGTGCGGCCATTAGTTCTTCGTTTTGCAGGGGCTGAGTTACTGTAGTACTGCGACGTTGACTTACATATAGCGCGTTATGAATGCCAACAGTTTTGGATGGCAACGCTATTTTCAAATAATGCTTACACTAAGGGTCAGCTAAGTGGCCTATTGGGATAGAGCGCGTACCAGCTTCAGTGGTACGCGCTCTATCCGGGTTCGATTCAAGGTCGGATCACACGGAAGACCCGAAAAACCGAACTTGCGGCCTGGTCAGTCTAGTGCTGTGCATTAATGGATGACAGGCAGTGCTGGCATTGACCGGCCGCCAGTGCAGAAAGCCGCCGCGGCCCATGGCGCCGCAGACCACTCGTGACACTCGGAAGAGAAGTAGAGAGCGTAGTAACTTACTTCCAAGGCTATATTAAAAAAAAACACGGCTGGTAAAAATTGACTGTGTTTGAATTCACCCCGACACCCAATCACGACTGGAGGAATCTGCCATGTGCTCAAGATCGTTGAGATATCGTTTCTACTCTTGATTTTTCAGCTGTATAATGTAATCACAGACCAAATGTGGCAAGGTCTTCTAAATGAAGACTACACAAGTAAGGCACAGCACGCGTTTATGGGCAAAAACAATTCCGAACAGAGATCCTCCTAATTCTCCACTCTTCAGCAAGCGCCTAAATCAGACAAAATCCGGCTGCCTGACATTGATTTTGAGTGTACTGAGTAGTCTTAGGTGCCTCTGCCGCAAAAGCAGCAGAAAAACGTGATGCCAGCCACAACGCACATCACTTCCGCGTAACGAAAGACTTAACGAAAGTCGTTAAACCTACGGCGGAAAGATTCTGAAACGTCACCAAGCATTTGGTTTCGAAGCTGGTGTTGCGCTAATGCGTTATTTTGGGATGATTGCCCACTCCCAACGTCCAGTGCAATTCATTAACTGCCGTGACGCTGCTCATAGCGCAGCGGAAGGAATTGCCATCTTCAGGGCTCCTACGCAATTTTGAACATAAATTTCCAGACTTTTTGCAGACCTTTGATTTTTCTGAATGACATACTCAGGTCAAATCCCGGCAATATAATAGTTAAGGAAGTAAAATTACCAATCTTAAATGAAATATTATGGGAAAAAGAAAATCATTTTCCAGACTTAACAGACCAAAAATAAGTTTTTTTCCACACTTTTCCAGACTGGAAAATGACCCAACTTTTTTCCATACTCTTCAAGACTCCGCAGGAACCCTGCTTCTCGAACTTGCGCATCATGAACGCAGTCCGTTTGTTATGTCTATTGCTCAATTAAATGCCACACCCTACCCCAACCACCTACGTTTTTACAGTTTGCTTCACGACTGCCATCGTGTGGACTCAAAACGCAAGTACGACAGTGTTGGGAACAGTTAAACCTGCTGTGATTCATTCAACACAGACGCACTAAGTCACCAGCGGAGACATAAAAATACATTTTCTAACCCTTCGGAACCGCTTTCTCCTTTCTGTAGGCACTAAAAGTTTGTGAGGAACGCGTTGTACTCTACGATTCTATGGATACCCCTATTGGTTGATGGGTCAACCTAGTTGTTGCAGGAGTGCCCAGCTGAGCGACCTGTCGTCTTGAGAATGCCAAGCCAAAGCAGGGNAAAATAAATGCTCTCACCACTTCGTCCGGTAATAACTCTCCAGTAGCACTCTTAGTTCTATTGCTCCCCTTGATTATTTAAGATATATAACAAACTTTTCAATACACTTGAATGCAAAGTCAGAGCAACGTAATCTATTAAACGTTGCGGTGTGGAATGATGGCGAACAACAGCATCGCACGTTAAGGAACTGTAATATAACAGGAACTACCGGAAACAGACGTAATTGCTGTGACGTATGTTAGTAGACAACCATGTCAGCTGCTGTAGCTAGACTGTGCGCAATTCAGTACGTTTCACCGTATCACGAATGGAAATTGCCTGAAATCACTCATTAAGAATGCACGAAATACTAAAACATACTATACTTGTGTTCGGCAAACACAGGCACACACGCAAACACACAACGAAATTAGTTTACGTGAAAGAAAAGATTTGTTTAAAACCCCCTCACCTGCAAATTGTGGTCGTGCCCCGAGAAGTAGGCGTTGACGTCGTACTTCTCGAGCAATGGCTTCAGCTTTTCAATCAAGCACTGGGTCGGACCATGCTCGGCGATGGACCACACAGGAAAATGACCGGCCACGATCACGTATGCATTCCTTGGCAAAGCAGAACGATGGGCAATGCGTCATTGCAACATCACTCAAAGTTACCTTTCAGCGCATTTGCAAGGACAACATACCGGGTTACCAGTTATCCAGTAACGCCCTGGCTGCAGGTCAAAGCTCAAATCTGAAAGCTTTAGCTCGGCGGCAGTTGTCATCTCCACGCATAGCAAACTAACGATACTTTCAAAGCACACGACGTTAATGAGGCGTGTTAATGTTTAAAATAAAAACGAAAAGCACAATGTAATAGTGATCAATGAGGGGTAGCGAGGGTCGGCTCTTAGCACGCACTGGAAAATTTGACAGAAACTGTTCGCATATTTTTCTGCGCAGGTCACGGCAGCAATATCCCATGTTTAGCTTCTGGCCTGGTTTTTAACAATGCTACGCAAAATATCTTCCTGAAATGTGTATGTTTAAAAAATGCGCAATCTAAATCTCATGCTGTTCCGCTAGCAAAACCAGGGTTGTGAAGCCCGAGCCTGAAAATTAGGTTCCGGCCCTACAACCCTAGTTTCTGGGACAAGCGAGTTGTACCAATGTTTTCCAGTTTTTAACGGACCAGACCATTCTGGAGGCGGAGCCAGAAACTTCTAGGTATTGGAGCCGGAGCCCAAAAATTAAGATGCCTGGAGCTGGCGCCTGAAATTTGAGTTCTAGCTCAACAGCCCTGAGCAAAACAAACACATTGGTGTCCACAACCCTGCTGCGTTTGTTACTGGCAACAATTGAAGTCGAAACGAGTACCAAAAATCAGGTGAAAGTGTACAACAGCAGGCATGCCTGTATGAAAACTGGCAGAACTTTGATTTCGTCTTCGTTGCAATAATCGAAATTAGGTTTTAACCATCATGGTAGTGATCGAAATGGTCTGAAAAACCTATTAACTTTTTCTTAATGTCATAGCAAAGTCTCTTTGCTCTTTTGAAATGTCAGAGAAAGCCTACTAACCCTTCAAATCACATTTACGGACCCCTAAGGGGTTCAGAGACCCCATGTTAAGATCCCCTGCTTTTGTGGAAGCAGCAACGCAAACGGTGTCAAAGGGCTTACTTATTGTTTCGTAGCTTTCCTTCTATGAACTCCAGCTGGTCTTGTTCTTGCTGTTTGTCAACTAGACCCTTTGGTTGGCCACCTCGGTCTGCGGCTTCCGTGTTGCCGCACAATGTGACAGTGTCAATCATTACAATAGTCATGTTGAAGGTTGGTCTCAAATACTCGATGCTGTACCTGGAAAGCGAAGCAAGAATTGACAAACAACGGCACGCCAAGAGTTCATCTGTATACGAGCAAGTAATTTTCTGTCTTTGCAAGACTATTAACATTAAAACACCAGCCATTTTTGTGAACCACACCAAAGCTGTTTTCTTGCACACCTTCAAAGACGTTCCTTTTTTCATTCATTTACATGCACGTTTTTCTCAGTAGAATCGTGGGGTCAGCAAACATAGATATCGAAATAGATCAATGCCATTGGCAACAGTAATTTCAGATAGTTCTGCTGGCTTCACACCAAGACGGGTCCAAGCAAGGTCAGCGATGTAGTCATGCTACCTTGTCCTTGGTCGACTTCTGACCCGCTTTCCCGTGGGTGAAAACAGCAGGCCATGCCTTGCCAATCTTTACTGGGTCATTCTGGACACATGACCGAACCAACGTAGCTGGGATCTCTCGATTCGGAGATGAAGTGGCTCGACATCCAGGGTTTTATGAATTTCACATCTGCGCACTTTGTCGTGAAGTGTCACGCCGTGAACTCTTGGCAAAATGCCATCTTTGCCATTTGTGCTTGGGATAGCAGTTTTTCAGACATCGCCCAAGATTCAAAACCATAGGTTAGAATCGGAAAAAAAGACCGATTTAAAAACTGACAGCTTTGTGGGTTTGAAATTTTGTGACCACAGAGCGATAAAGCTCACGCAGAACTGCGTTAGCTTTACCGATCCATATGTATTGATCTCTTTGTTCCACCTTCTGTTACTCGTGAATACCACCCCAAGGTACTTGAACTTCTCGACCTGCTGCAGGGTAATGCCGCTTACTTGCAGCGTGCACTGGCTTGGGTTTCTGGTGAGACATAATACCTCGGTCATTTTGGTGCTATTTTTCATTCCAGCTTGGTCGCATGCAGCTGAAAACCGATCAAGTGCATGTTGAAGACCCTGTTCAGCATGTTGAAGACCCTGTACACGATTGATCATGCAGCATCCATCAGTGACACCCTTTTCGACTTTTCTGTTACTGTCCATCCAATGCATGTAGACCAGCTATGTCCAGCCGAAATTGCTTACTGAGCCAACAATTATGTCACTATCTCAAACAGGGCCACTCATGAATGACATGTTGAGGGCCGCACATTGAATGACTTACTTTGATCTTAGCAAACTAAATTGAATTTAAGCTAATGTACTGAAAGCGTTCGAATCTTAATTACAATGGTAACGACTGTTTGGCACCTTTGACCACTCCGTAAGTGTGATTTCATACGCACGTTTGGTGCCAATGGAACAAGAGTAGAAAATAGAAAACCAGTAAAACGTTTTGCACCAAGGTGACAGTGGACATGTGCAAATCTCCCAGCATGCAGTTCAGACGGGATAAAGTGGCACTGAGCACCACCTGCATCAAAAATTTCAAATTTAAGATTAAAAACAAGGACAGGTTGTTAGTATGTACTATGTAGGTTACTTACACTACAGCGAAAACATACAGTAAATCGGGCCGCACAAAACCTTCGACTGGACCTCATGTGGCCCTCGGGTTGGACTTAGCTGATGTAGACTGTGAAGACGAGTGGTGACAGCACACACCCCTGTCGGAGTCAAACATCAACGGTAAACGGCTGTGATTTAACTCCACCGACACATACTTTCAGCAGGGATATGACCTGAGTAACCAGAGGAACGTCAACACCGTACTCCCGCAACACTCCCCTAAGCTTTTCACTCTCAGATTTCATAGAAAATTTTTCTGGTGGATCCTGCCCTCAAAAAGCATGTTTTTTAAATCTCCAGTGGCAAGCTGTTAATAACCGTCTTTGCAGCGTGTCATCTATTGATTTCATTAAAAATGAGCACCACGAAAACAAACGAAATGGCAGAGAACTTGCGGCCCGTTTGAAACGGAAATATACGTTAAGGCAGGCCTGCACAACATACGCCCGCGCGCCACATGCCAGATCTTTTCTTGCGGCTCACGAGAGCTTTCTCAGTTGCAGAAAATAGTGCAATAGCCGACTTCGGTAATTAACCGCCCTTTCAGAATTTCTACCACACTAAAACGAAAGACTTTTGCGGGCGGCGGCGAATTTATGTTGATCACTTTGGCCCTTCGAACTTTCTGAGTTGGGCAGGACTGCGTCAAGGCATGACAAAGCTGTAATAATCAATCACCAACTACTTAAAACAATTGATGGGCAAGGATACAGTAACTGATCAACACACCATAAATGTGGAAAGATCCATCTGTTCGAATGCCTCGAGTAAGCAATCTGCCCCGAAACGTTGCCATAGTGATCGTGATTGCCAGCAAGCACAAACCATGGAACTTGTTTGAAATGATCATCACTGAAGACATTTTCGAACGTGGTCTGAAAATCAGCGCAGAATCATCGTCAAAATACTTCAACGATCTGCATGCAAACGAGGGCAGTGACTTCGCCAAGCGTTTTATCTCATTTACAAGGAAATAACTCACAAGGAGTTTTGAGTATTTTGAAACCTATCTTACAATACGTCCATTTATCGAAATTGACTACACATTCTACATTTTCAATCGAGGATCTGCGTTTCTCGCTTTCAGCACACCATAAGTGTGTGCTTTAATGAGAATAAGACTCACAGCTTAAACTTCAGATAGCTAAACGCGATATACCTCACTTCTTTTAAATGAACCAGACAAGCATACAAACATTTCAGAATGGATGAAAGGAGTTCATTACACATTAATCAATAAAAAAAAACACTCAATAGTTTTTATTTTGAGAATGAGAACTGTCGTATAACATAAGTTTTGTCACAAATGGCAATGAGTTGTGAAGGTCTTGATTCCATGAAATGGAAAGCAGCTGAAAGCAAAAGCAAGCAACTAAGCAATAAAAAACAATAGCTGCAGCTGTTATTAATTTTATAAACCACCTCTCAATGTAAGAAAAAGTACGAACTACGTACATTCGACGGCCATATCGTTGCGGCATTTTTCACGTGCAACAGGTCGAAAGTTAATTACAAAATGCAGTACAATACAAGTATTCAACTTCTCAAAGGATAGTCTTGTTAACTAATATTGAGTGGTTCAACACTTACAAAATAAAAACCAGACTTGACTCCGAAAAAAAGCTTGTCAGCTTCAGCCAAGCACAGCAACCTAAAAAATCCACGAATAACAACAGATTTTGCAATACCTTAACCTCAGAGCACAGTGAAAAAGACCTGGAAATGTTCCTTGTTGACTTAGAACTGCAAATGTTGCTTTCTGACTGCAGAGCGTAAGTCAACTGCATGGATGCAACTGGTAATGGGAACCCAGGCAGATATTAATTTAGTTGGGTTTACACTTTCTCTGCTGGGCCCAGTTTCTCGTGGAATTCATAGGAATCCCAAAAACTGTCAAATGAATCTCACGAGAAAACTTGGTCAATCATGTTTCTACGATGTCCTGGTTTTGAATTTTAATTGAATTTTAAGTTAGAGGTGTAGATGTTGAAGACAACGGGTGCCAAGACGGATCCCCGTGGGATGCCATTCTTGAGGTATCGTAACCCGCTCTGCTTGATGTTACCGGTGGTAAAGATGAAAATGCGATTGCCAACTAGTTGCATGATCATGCGGGCCATGTACCTGACAGGTAACAACTGTAATAGCTTGCAAATGAGATGGCATGCCAAACAGTTCCGCAGGCTGCGCCGCTGCTGTGAGATCTACAAACACAGCTCCGGCCTTTTTCTTTGCTGAAAAACTGTCTTCGATGCCTTGCATCAGCAAGATAACCTTTATCTACAGTCGATCTCCCAAGTCAAAAGTCCGCTTGTTCCTGCGGATTGATGGATTGCACTAGTAATTGTGATAATTGGTTTCACACGAGCATAGAAGAGCCTCTCGAGGATCTTGAAGGGGACACACAGTAGAGATACGGAGTGATAACTCAGGCAACCAAAAGTCAGTTACAAGTCAAAATGGTTCTGCCTTTTTCAATGTTTATGAAACGTCCACAAACCAAATTTCACGCTGATACCATGCGCAATTCCAAAGTTATTAGGTCAAAAAAGTCAAAATTTATCGTCTGGCCAATTTCTTGCAGCCCAGTTTTTCTCTCTTGATCGATATTTTACTAAAGCTACAACAACAGATGTTGACATGCTTTTGCAAGTCTAGTTGAAATTCTGACATAATACCAGATTTTTTGCGACTTCTGAGGTGTTAATGTTGTTTTCCCACTATTGGACGATTAAAAGTACGCTGGGCGTGGTATTACTTCATGTTGAAGTACAACAATATAGAACCTTTTCAGTGACTTCAGGAGATTATTTGACACTGGATATTTCTCTTGTGCGTCTGGATTGATTTTCGTTTACGATTTTTTACCTCTGGTTTTGCTGGATCTTTCAAACTTAGTACAACAATATAGGACCTTTTCAGTGACTTCAGAAGATTATTTGACACTGGATATTTCTCTTGTGCGTCTGGATTGATTTTCGTCTACGACTTTATAGCTCTGGTTTCGCTGGATCTTTCAAACTTTTGATTTTTGTTTCATTTCAACAGAAAAAAGATTTTTAACCTATCGGTTTGACTTCTAATATATGCTTTCTATTCTGCGTTTCAAATTGCAAGCGCAAGAAATTGATTGGTCAAAAAGTCAAAATCTAAAGTTTCTTAGGTCAAAAAATTGGTTGCCCCAGTGATAACTCATCAGGTCCCCAAATGGCTTATCCAGTTTAGGGATCGCAATTACTAGTGCTCTTCTCCAGATCCTGGGGCTTTGAGTTGGCGCATGCAGGAAGTGAAGAAATCACACGACCAGGATTTGAGGGCTGACCCGACGTGGAGTAGACCGTGGGAGACAGAATCCAATCCTGGAGATTTTCCTGGCTCTAGGCAGTTGAGAGTGGTAGCAAGCTCCCTTGGCATGAAGGGGACAGAGATGCTATCGCCCTCAGGTGTTCGGACATTCCATAGGTCGAACACTTTCTTGTTGACAAGCCTTGTAGACTCGCAGTCTCCTGTCTTGAGTACCACGTTCTTCCTTAGTTGCGAAATGTTGGAGTTTGCTAAGATTGGGCATGGACAGAGGAGTGTCTGGACCCGCCAGTACGTTTATGGATGGTGTTCCATGCCTTGCAGTTTGAGTACGAAAAATCGATAGAATCGGCAGCTTCTTCCTATCATTCTGCCTCTTCTGGTCGATCTGCAAAAGTAGGGACAACATAGCTTTGTCAGAGTCAGCCCCCACTGGGGGTCAGAGGAAGGAGCAACAAACGGTCTTGCACTCTTTGTCCCAACATGGCACATAGTTCTTGCGACAGCCATGTGGAATAAATTGTTTAGCTGCAAATAACAGGCTCCTGCATAGTTCCTGGTATACCTTCTCGATGTTGGCAGTGTTCAGAGTTGGCCATCTCTCAACGGATTCTCCTGCAAGAGGGCAAAAGTGATTCTAATCAGGCTTACATAATTTCTAATGCTTTACCGTATTGCTGTAGGCTGGAATCTTGGGTCTCAGTGTCGTTGTGAGAGAGGGTTGCTATTGTGACCAAAGGGAGTTTCCTAGAAGACTTCTGTCAGGCAGTCAGTTGTCATGGCCAACACTTGCGAAGGCCAGATCCGGGTTGGTGCTGTTGCAATCTCTCCGGTGGTGTTGCGTTGAATGTGTGATTCACCACGAACGGGATGTGCGCGAAAAAGAACAATATATATATATATGTGGCGCGAACAAGCAATAATAGAGTGATCTTGTCAGGTGATCTCTATTGTTGCTTGCTGCCAGTGCGAAGATTTGCGCACATGCCGCACAGGATTTCTGATTGCAACAAAATGGTGCTGTGACCAGGATGTGGAGGTTGTGCCGAGTTCAGTCTTCACAAAAAGCACGTGCGATCAGTGCGGTTTGTTGTAAAAAGAAGGGGATGTTGTTGCAACATCTCCAGCGGTGTTGCGTTGAATGTATGATTCACCACAAACAGAATGTGCGCGAAGAAGAACAATATATATATATATATATATATATGGCGCGAACAAGCAATAAGAGTGATCTCGTCAGGTGATCTCTATTGTTGTTTGCTGCCACAGTGAGAAGCTTTGCGCACATGCCGTTCGGGATTTCCAATCGCAACAGTGCCAGCATTCAACCAGTGATAGAAGAAGCTGGCTACTCAATTTGGGTCATGAAGCAGCCCAAGGTTGTTGGCTGTCACACAGGAGGCCAGGCTCTCACCGCTGAAGTCACCAGCATACAGACTGAGTCTGGGAATGTCAAGATGACCATTGGTGCAAGTCACAAGGGTGATTTGTACAGGGTTCCCACACAATTTTCAAAGACAAATTCCATGACATTCCATGACTTTTCCTTGACTTTTTCCATGACTTTTCCATTACATTTGAAACACTTTTTCCATGCGTGTTTAAGTGATATTTACACTTGCAAACTGGTAACAGTCTTATCAGGGTTTTTTTTAAGGAAAATGTAAGGTACCAGGTATGGATCTGTAGGGATTCAATTTCTCTGATTCTAGGGACCCGATTTTCTCTGATTTTAGGGGCCCGATGATAATTTTCTTTGATTCTAGGGACCCGATTTGAAATTCTAGAGACCCGAATCGGGTCCCTAAAACACCTTAAAAAACTCTGGTCTTATTAAAAATAGCTGCTGTTGCGCTAATGGGATCAACTCTCCCAAACTTGCTCCCTGTGTAGTAGCTGTGTCGCATCTCAAAA
>JGI24021J15306_10003503_pt1 | contig 17743 bp, 6 predicted proteins | sample Ectturendosymbi1_FD_15306 | JGI IMG/M metagenome (IMG submission 15306)
CCTAGTGGTTGGGCCCTAGGCCAGGCAACATGAGCCAAAATGACCCCAAAACTACTTCACTTATGACGTCAGTCACAAAAAATCTGCACCCCCGAACCAAAAATTTTTTTTCGACTGCAATGTACTAGACTGACCAATCTGTTTGATCCCTTGAACAGCTCTCTAGCGCAATCGGCAGAGGAGCTAGGGCATTGGTAAGGCAACCAAAAACTGCTGTTTTTTAGGCCGAAATCAAAGTACGAATATATCGTAGACCGGCTCTCAAAGTGTTAAATTTGATGTTTTTGATGCAAGTGGTCTTCCTCAGTACTATTTTATCTCTTGTCTGTACTGCGTGCTAGGATATTTCCATATATCCACCGACACCTTGGTGCAAAACGTCTTAATTGTTTTATGATTTGTACACCTGTTCCATTGGCAGTAGACTTGGCTATGAAATCTCACTTGTGGAGTGGTGACAGGTGCCAAACAGTCATTACCATTGCAGTTAGGCTTCTAATGCTTTCAGTACATTAGATTAAATTAAATTTAGTTTAGCAACATCAAAGTACGTCATTCAATGTGCAGCCCTCATAAGTATGTAAGCCACAAACATGGTGCAAGTAATCATTTACAGTTCATTTCACAGGGAAACCTGGTTTCACGTTTCTAAATGCATCTTCAGTCCTGTAAAACCGTAAAGCAAACCTTACTGGGTGAAATGTTGACACACACGAACTGTGGTTAGTTGCAATGAGCAATAATTTTGCAATTTTAAAAGGCTGATCTTCCTAGAGCAGGGGTTCCCAACCTTTTAACCATCTCGTACCACTTGGGCACCTCGTATTGTCAATTCGTACCACTTCTTCTAGAACAACTAATTTGATCGAATCTTAGTTTATTCAGAAGAATATACAGTAAAGGATTTTAAGTGCACCTTATGGTCCGAAAATTACAGTATACAAAATGACTGCTTTTTGTGGTCAATGAAGCATAATGACCAACAAGAAAATAATCAACTAACTTTAAAACTAAATCATTCTCGCCGTTGTCATTTAATTGTTGTAAAAACTTAAGAAGAGGTTGTCACAAGTATCTTATCTCTACTTTTAAAGAAAAATTCCAAAAAATCCATGTGCTTACCCTAATTTTGGGGTAAAGAACATGGGTAATTACCAAAACCAATATGTGTGACATAAATTTAGAATGCTAATAACTTGACGAGCACACATGTCATTGGCATGTGCAAATACATATCTGAAAGCTGTCATTGAAGAGATTTTAGTCTCAAAATGTCCTATTTTGTTTCTTTTGAATAAATGTCCCACTTGCATAAAATTTCAATGTAGTTGCACTTCACCCTTTTAGACCTGTGTGCACCACTTTTTTTGCTGAACTTTGCACAACCATAACTCACCAGCTGATTGAGCTACAGAACTGTTCAAACCCTCTAAAGATGCAGGAAGTCTTGTTGTAGTTCACATTTTTTGAAAGGTTTGGGATTTGGGTGTTTTGCAGGCAATGTCAAAATGGGTGCAGGTTCACGCATTTTTGGTCGAGGTCAATAGGTCCTTGGCGCCAACCCAACGAGCCACTTTTTTGACTCAAGGTTATATTGGAAACGAGGCTATAATTCAAGTCTTTAGAACCCTAGATTGGCTAATGTTTCTGGTTCCAAAATTAAGGTTAAAAAGACCAAATTTTGAAAAAGTCAAGTCCCGTAAAAGGTAGCCATGGCCAATTTGGCTGAAGGCCGTAACTCACCAGCAGATTGAGCTAGAGAGCTGTTCAGATCCCTTAAATACGTGGAGAGTCTTGTTTCAATTTGAAAAAAATGTGAAAGGTTTGGATTTTTGTTGTTTTATCAATGACATTATAATGGGAATAGGTTTATGCATATTTTGACTTAAGTCATCAGGCTCTGGACCCCTACACCAAGAGCCAATTTTTGGCTCGGGTTTTATCGGAAACCAGGCTATATTATGAGTCTGTAGAGGGTTTGGTTGGCTTTCTAACGTTTCTGGTTCAAAAGTTATGGCCAAAAAAATGCAAAATAATTAAGGAAATTCTCTTGGGAATAATTATCATGTTCACTATCAGGTTACGATATATTTGTACTTTGACATCAGCTTTAAATCAAGCATTTTCACCTGTCTTATCAACGGCATAGCTCCTGAGCTGATTCTACAAAGGTTTTGGGTCATTTTGGCTCATGTTACCTGGTATAGGGCCCAACTGCTAGATGGAAATATTTCAATGAAGTTTTCATTGGAAGCTAGGCTAGAATCTAAGTCTTTTGAGCCTTTGATCGACTTTCTAGCATTTTTGGTTCAGTAGTTATGATGACCTAAGATAAACGAAATAATTAATTACCGAGATATGGGATTAATCCATTATTTTGTTTATTTTAGATCATAACTTTTAAACCTGAAACCCCAGCAAGTCATCCAAAGTATTAAAAGACTCGGATTTTAGCCTAGTTTCAAATAAAAACTTGGCCGAAACACTACCATCTAGCGGTTTGGACTTAGGGCCGGATGAAGTGGGCTTAAAGTGCCTAAAAGTACTTTACTTATGACATCACTCACAAAAAATTCGAAACCTCAAACCAAAAAAGTTTTTTCATTGCAGACTTGAAGACTTGCTGAATCTTAAGGGTTTGAACAGCTCTCTAGCGCTATCGACAGAGAAGCTATAGACTTGAAAAGCACGTGCAAACATTTCATGCAAACGGCTTGATTTAAACTGGCAGTGAAGGTCTTAAATTATCAAGTAAGGTGGATATTTTCAGACTAAGAACTCCTCCAAGAGAGCTTACAGATGATGTATTGCACATGCAAATAGCAGGTGTGCTCGTGGAGTTATTAGCATGCAAAATTTATGAAACACATGAGTGAATTTGAAGGTAAGTGGAGGTTTTTTTAAGGTGTTTTAGGGACCCTTGGGTCCCTAGAATTAGAAATCGGGTCCCTAGAATCAGCAAAAATTATCATCGGGTCCCTATAATCAGCGAAAATCGGGTCCCTAGAATCAGAGAAATTGGGTCCCTGCTGATCCATACCAGGTACCTAACATTTTCCTTAAAAAAAAAAACTGGGTAAGTGCATAAATGTTTTGAAATTTTTTTTCTAGTGAAGATAAGATAATTGAGACAACATCTCTTCAAGTTTTTACAACAATTAAATGACTACAGTGAGAACGTTTTAACACCTTCGCTGCCAGGTTAATTCAAGCGTGCGAAAATCAAGCTCTTTGCATGGGCGTAACTTCAGCGCCAAATGTGCTAGAGAGCTGTTGTCTTCAAGTCTGCAATGGAAAAAAATTATTGATTTTGGTTTTTGGATTTTTTGTAAGTGATGTCAGAGAAAGCACAGATGTGAGGATCAGTGAAGTCAAAAAGCTTGGCGTTTGCCCTTACAAACACATAGTAAAACACCGCTCAAAGAAGGTGTTCTGATGTTAATTCAGTTTCTGTAGTATGGGATCGCTCTACCCTGTAGATCAGCGGTTCTCAAACTTTGTCTCGCAGACCCCTAAGTAATTTATTTATTTTTTGTGGACACCCGAATGCTGTAAACAACGAACAAACACCAAACTGGCTACCTATGAACAAAATGCCCAAGTCTTTTACTCATGCTGTTGTCTCCGAAACAGACTCATCTGAGCTTCTATGAGATTTATGCTCCTGACAACATTCTCCTACAAGTGGGATTTTCACCAAACATGAAAAGCCAACCTCACTCTAACACAGAACCGTCGTCAGAAAATCTTCAATATGGGTGTTTTATGTTTGTGCAGGGGGACTTGACAATCTAAAAATTGAGAAAAACTTCTCTGATTTATAGTGTTTCATATTTCAATTTGGGAGGCTTGTTTGGGGGAGATAGGCCCACCAAATTCCACTGTGGCGACGGGACTGCATTGATATGTAGTGGTGAAAGGAAGGACTTTTCTTTTGATGCCATCATAAGCCACTGCATTGCAAGTTTTAGCTGAGAAGCTGAGAAACAAGATGGAGAAATTAAAGATAATTTTATCTCGACTCCACTATTGGCAAATCTGAGAGTTTCTTTAAAATCTTCTTTATCATTAACTTTGTTTAGGTCAGTTAAAAATAGGTCTCTCATCCGTCCAACTCTTTTTGCTCTTACTACCTGTTCTTGCCTCTAAGGTTATAGCCAGGGCTACTGTCAATTTGGGCTCAAAAATAAGGATGACCACTGAAAAACAACATTTAAAGCATATTTTTTAAAAATTTAAACGTCAGTATAAGTGTAAAAATCTTGTATGAGATTGTATTCATGCTTTCTGTGAGCAAATAGAAGTGATTGTAGCAAACTAGCAAATGAATACATCAGCCTCATACAAGCTATCAACACTAAAGTTCACTTTTTACAAGGTGGTCCTAAACTTTTGGCCAGGAAAGGAGAAATAAAATTTTAAATCATTTGTTGCTTTAAGTCGCTTTCTGGCATTATTGCTGAAAATGAGATAAAATAGGGACACAAGTCCAAAATAAGTACATTTCTTAGAAGTAAGTAATTTTCTAAGACAGTCTCCTTGGCCTTCATACCAAGGACAAAACTTCCAAATAAGGATGGTATGGTAGCCCTGGTTATGGTGAACATACGCATATACTAAGAGATGGCTAAGTAGTCGTTCTCATGTTCTGCTGACTTTTGTATTTGTGAAGCAACAATGACGATTGACAACCAACTTCAGCAATGTAGCAGTGACCTTTGATAGTGCGATGATGCTTATGCTCAAAGCGGCCAAGTAAGTTGGTCTACACAGGAATCCAAAGCAGTGAATAATCCAAAGGAGAGGTTTAGTATTATTGCTTTAATGCAGACATATTTTCAAACTGTTCATCACTCTGAATTTCTTGAATTTTTTTGTCAGTTGACGGACCCCTAAACACCAATTTTTTCACCCGTTGGTGGTCCGTGGACCCCACTTTAAGAACCTATGCTGTAGATCAGGGGTAGGGAACCTGCAGCCCAGGTGGACATTTGATATGGCTCACATCAGAATTTTTGTTGTGAAGTAAGAGTACAAAATCGCACAAAGACGAAGCTCCATGATAAGCAGGTACTTAGACAGTAATTCAAGAGAAGCTGCTCTTCCTCATAGTTAGATAAAGCTAGGGTTTTAGGATAAATTAATTGATTTTGCGGCCCCCCAGCGATATGCACGATTCATGCGGCCCGTGACAGTAGATAGGTTCCCCACCCCTGCTGTAAATGGTATGATGACGTCAGACAGATGCACTGATATGATCCAGAGACAACTCATTCCACACATAAGAGTAGCCTTTCTTGAATAGGCATTTAGTGGTACAGAACTTGAAGATGGCGTGAAGTAAGAGATTCATCCCGAAGCTTTTCGTCTGACACTCTTCAACTGCTCAATGCTAGAATTTGGTAGGGGGCATACAATCAAGCAACCACCCCGGTCATCACCAGACCTCTGCATGCCATGCATCAAAAATATGAAGGAATTCTTCAAGAAACACTATGTAAATTGTTTTGGAATGGCTTACGCATTCACCAGAATTAAAATTTATGGTCAATTGTAAATATAATTTGCAAAAAATGGGTTAATCAACCATGATCAAGCTAATTTAGGAAATTATTCAAGTGTGGTATTGGGACCCATAAATCAGGAAACTGTCACAAACTAGGAATCCAAACTAGTTTGTTAAAAGCAACCCAAAATACCAAAAATACTAGGAGACATGGATCAACATTTCAATCATGAATGACATCTGCGAGCATGATTGACATTGACTTGACTGTGATGACTTCAGCCACTTTGATGTGCTCATGAAGGTTGGCAACTATACTTGATGTTACTGACAACTTCCCACCTTGGCCAAGGCTGCGTGTGCAACAGTGTGTTGGCTGCCTTTGATGCATCTACAAATTTCATGACAATTCAAGGCAACTGTCTAATAACTGGCAGATTTTTTCTGGCAACAAGTAACAAACATGTTAAAGAATAAAAACAGTTAGTGTCTGACCTGCTGAAACCAGGTTTTGTTTTGATTCAGGTTGAATAAATGACGAATATTGAAATCTGGTGTGATTTTTACCCTTTGAGTCAATTAATATGAACATGACTGTTGTGTTCATTGTGCTGTGAAAATGAGTCAGTTACCTTTGATGTTAAATATTTGTTTAATTAATGGTGTACGCTTGTATTGACAACAGTGGTTTTCAAACTTTTTTGTACCCTGACCCATTATAGGAACCCACTATAACCCAACGATCCTTGTCCAAAACTCAAACCAAAAGTAATACAGGTGTGTACACAATAATTACTTGTGACCCCTCAAATGGTTCACGATCCCTCTGGGGGTTGCGACCCCCAGGTTGAAAACCATTGCTTTACAACAATCAAATCTTGTCCATTGTGTGCTATAAAGCTCTGTTGTTTTATTCAGCCTCAGTTATACAACTACTCATTTTATGTAACAGGTTTCCCACAGGAAAGGTCTTCCACATGTCATATATTGTCGTGTTTGGAGATGGCCAGACTTGCAAAGCCACCATGAGCTGAAACCACTTGATATTTGCAATTTTCCATTTGATGCAAAACAGAAGGATGTTTGCATCAATCCATACCATTACAAGCGTGTTGAAAGCCCAGGTATGTAGAAGTCACTTATCAAGATGTTTTTGAAGTGCAGTGTATTTTGAAAGGGAGTTCCTGCCGTGTGGAACCAGGAATGGGCGAAGCGTTGACACAGCTTGCCAGTTTGCCAAGAACATGTCTTGTACATAGCTCAGCTTCCAGTTAGCCAAGTCATTTCAGAGCTAGTTGCAAATAATATTTTTTACATGTTGCTGAATTTCAAACAAACAATAGTTCGTACTATATGAAAGCATGCTATTCTGAAAAGTGAGTGGCAAGTCATACTTGAAATACTAATGCACTGTTGTTGGCAATTTTTACTGTATTTGTAACCTTGCAATATCGCATTACAATTTTGCAAAAGCTAATTTTTGAATTATCCATTCATAACAATACAATGCTGCAAATGACAAAAAAATTGCAATTTAATGTTTGATCAACTCTTCAATGCAAAAATGTTTTTCGTAGTGTAGTGGGTGAGCAGCTGCCCAGCTATCAGGTGCATTTCCCACATGGGCTGGTCAAGTTATCAATTTCTTTTTTCTTGTGGAAGGCATAGAATCTGACGCTTATGTCGTACTGCGTAGACATCAAAGTATTCGTTGTTTGTGTCCTGACTTTGCCTATTACTTAGAAATGCCTGTTGATAATGATAAATTAAGAGTGGTTTGCTTCTCCCATCAGTCACTGTCAAGGTTTATGTTAAAAATAAATTGGCATTTCGACTCAAAAAAGACAAGCAATTCAATCCACTTATGGGCGCACTGGTTTTGTAGGCATGTGCCTCACTTCCAATTGCATCTACATCTGCTCTGACAATTTACTACATCATGCATAAGTCTATCATATATAATCATAGAAGTGAGCTTATGCTACCCACATTACTTTTGATTGTTGATGTACCTGACTTTCATAAACAATTACAGTACCTACATATTAGAGTAAAAGTTGGGTGTGCATGTTTGTATCTATGTTTGTACAAGACACTCCCATATCGACGTAATGGTGGTTTAAAATACCAAAAGTAACAAGTCAATTATGTTAAATTGAAATCTCACGCGCACATTCTGAACAATTAACTGCCATTTTAGTGCCACATTTCAGAGGAAGCAGTTTGCACCCATCCAGCAATATCCGTAAAGAAAAACATTAGATATGCAACATAAAGGGTATTGTTTGTTAATCAAGCTTTATAGGTGTAGCACTGCCTAACTTACACTTCTGCAGTGTTGCCAGGAATGCATCAATTCACTATTACGTTACAACCTTCAGACAATAAAAATTTTCATAGCTTACGACTTAATGAAGCATTGTGATCCAAAGAAGACCAGTGGTGTGATCTGGACAATTGTTAGTTGGCACAGTAATTATGGAGTTGCTTTTGACAATACCAGAAAAGAGTTTCAAATGTATCAGCTTGTACAAGCTTGTTTGTTTCTTCATTAGTAATGGTTTAAGTGTTAGCCGGAACTGTTAAGAACATTTGCTGTTGTGATGGGATGGCCTTAACTTTCTGCATTCTAGGTTGGGTTTCAAATTACAGTAATAGTTAATTTGTGCCATGCAGCTACAACTTTCGCTTTCCCTGTTCAAAATTTCAGTTAAAATTCCCTACTTTTACTGGAGGTTAGTTTTGATTAATAGGAATACACTCTGTTCTTAGCACTGATTAGATCCGGTTTTACTCCTGAACGTTTTATTAACTTTGTCATGGTCTTGATATGGTGCTTTCAAGGCGGTTAAATTTGCAATAACCTGACAAGAAGTGGAGGTAGGTAAGAAGCAATCTGTGCATCGCACTGCATTTTGAGGTTGAATTAGTCGTGCTGTAAACTGACATGCAACGATTTTGCGTATAGGACCTGATGCTGACAGTCTGTAAAACCTGACTATAAAGAGAAGGCAAGTTCCAGCTGTTAATTGCCTCGAAGCGTGTGACTTGTGGAACCCGACATTTTCGTACGGTTTCCTCGCCTGTCTGTGTATGCGTCTGATCTGTCGTGTCGTGTGTGTGGATTGAGAGCGTCTTAATGGCCATCGTTCCCGCTGCGTTCCCACTTCGATATAAATACAACGTGACGCTGTTTAGTGTTTACACTATATGACAGTTTTGCTTTTTCGAATACAAGCACACTCTGAAAAACACTTTGTTGAATTACAATATCGTACTTGGTGACCCGATTTCTGTTCAGCGATCGAAGGATGTCATCCACTCAGTTTTTCTTTTTAAAATAGAAGGTTGTCAGAAAGCCGTAAGATTTCGTTCGAAAAAGCACCGATTACTTATGTGGGTGTGTATCACAGCCGAGTTGGTTTGTTGTAAACCGAATGTAAATGCATGAGTTCCTGTACTCAGCTTGCAACAGACATGTACCTGAGGTCACAAAATCTATTTCCAAAGTTTATTCCCTACCGCATGGCACCAGTTTTTCAGCACTCTGACGAATTCCAGCTTGCCGATATTGGAACATCGTTGACATGGCGGTAAAGGTAGTTTTTGCCGTGTAAAGTTGTGTTCAAATATACTTTGACTACAGATAAATTTTGTTTTGAATGATTAACACAGTCCTTTGTATGCTGGTTTGCGTCGTGCTTGTGCACTGATATAGTGTGTCCAACCCACCATTGTTCTCCCAGACCTGATTGCGCGGTGTTTTTGCTGCTTTTCGTTTACGAAATGGGGGCGCGCGTTTACACGTAATTTGAAACTAGCATAGTCATCGCATTTCACGATTGCTCTCATTCAATCCTTTTGAAGAAGCAGATTCGTTTTATTCCTTGGTACTGAAGACCCTGTTTAGGAGTCAATACGACACAACCCGGAACTGAAACAAATTTCGTAACAGAGAAAAAAGGTGCTGGGCTACCACGAATTAACGTCAAAGGTAGTCTCCGCAATAGACTATCGAATCTACATTAAGTTTGGTTACAAAAAAGTTACATAAATGAAAAACTAAGTGTGGTTTGAAAACAGACTCGCTCGCTCAGAGAAAGCCACACAATAATACAATTGAGTAATCGGTTAAACAGATGTTAAATCAAGCCTGTTTGTGACTTGTTAAGAAATCACGCGTGAGTTTTCTAAACTTCAAAGCAGCAAACCTGAAAACTCAGCGGTATTGCGAGGTTGCTGAACCAACCTGCTAGACCATCGTGTCGCTCAATTAAACTTACTGTTGGCAAGAGCATGCCATTTACCTCAAACATAGCTTTGCTTTCTTTTAATGGTATTACTTCACGGGGTTCATAACTGTGGAAATCCTCGACATTCGATTGATTTACACCAACCACCCAAACACAAATCGACACTCTTAGGTCAAATAAATACGCCTCGCCAAAGTTTTCATGCAACCCGCCGAGATCACGTCATACTCAAGTCATATGAGGACAGAGAAAGACAATGTATGTCAGACTTGGTGTATTTGGCTAACTGGTGACGTCGTTTTACTGTCATCCCTGAAATGAGTTCTCAGTGATCGGAAGTTAAAACATAGTGTGGACGTCATTTTGCGGCTTGTGCCGTGCTTATTTTATTTTGATGGTCGACATGCTAGTTGTTATTTGACGAGCTGTTGTTATCTGACGAAATTCACCCAAATAGATTTCGTTGAAGCTCTCTAAAATGCAAACAATGAAGAAATGCCACGCTTCTGATGAACAGTGGATTGCAGGTTCGTTTTCACTTGAGGATGTAGTTTAAGTCTTAACGTTAACTCGAGAACATTGGATTTCAACCGCGGCTCCCATGCACTCCTGTGCGGCTCTCGGCAGTCTTTCAATAATGTCATAAAATATGATGATCAAAAATTTTGAAATCCTAACTTTTTTTTATTCTGGCGTTGAGTTCTGTAGCTCGCGAATTTGAGCTCTGCGATGATCTGCGTTGAGGGAGGCATGCCTCGCACAATCGTTGTTATCGTAAGCACGGAATGGGAGGCAGCTTGTGTGTGAGGATTGGGAACTAAAATATTTTGTGATCGAAAAGGATGGCAAGGCACAATGCCTTCTCTGTCATGCCATGCTTAAAGGTATGAAGGCTTTTAATATTGAAAGGCACTAGTACACAAAACTCGCAAAACTAAAAAAAAACACAAATTGGACGTGGTACTTATTTCCCGTCGCTTTCTGCGCACAAAAGTGGTGGATCGAATGAAGAATACAGCACAATCATTGGTGACTTGATTGACGAATTTAAACGCCGTTTTGCCAACATTGAAAGCTTTTTGCCTTAGAAAATATTTTCAGCGCCTATGGATATCGATGCGGCCAAAGTTCTTGATGAGTTTCAGTTAGAGCTGCTGGACTTGCAGACAGATGTAGATGTTGACTTTCGTATTCAAATCTAATCAGCTACTGGAGTTCTGGAGTCGCATTCCAGAAGGAATATATCCTAACTTGATTGCTAATGCACACTGACATGCGTCTGTTTTTGGTTCAGCATATGCGTGTGAAGCGCTTTTCAGTAAATTAGTGTGTATCAAAACAAAATATCGCAACCGACTGACAGACGATCATGTCAACCAGTTTTTGCGCACTGCATCTGCAATGAATCCTCGTTTTGAGATAAGTCGTTGAAAGTCAAAAGGAAAATCAACTGTCACACTAAAGTCAACATTTCTAATATTTTGTGTAACAGCGATGCTGCATTTCTGCTTTAAACTGTCATAAAACGGTTACTGTGTTCAAGAGCTACCATTTGAAACCTTGAAACCAAGCACACTAACTTTGGAAAAAATTATAACTGATTTTATATAGTTTGAAGTAACAGCGAACTGCGTTTGAGAAAATTAGCTCTAAAACAAGTCGCGACAAAAGCAAGTTTACAACAGAATGCGTTAAAAGCCAAATTTTTGGCTATTTCATATATTCATTATTATTAGTGTGGCCCTTTAAAACTTATGAATTTCTGTGGCGTTCGCTGAAAGTTAATCCACCACTTCCCATGTTTTTTCTGAAATATTTTATTGAGAGCAGAAGTCCAACTTATTGAGGTACAAACTGCTATTTTGTCCTTTTTGTTGACAACCGTTGTGTTCACTGCTGAATAAGCATTTTGTTGAATGATACTATTGGTGTGTTTATTGGTTGACTGGCTTTCACAGAAGTTAACACCGCGTTTCAGTTTCATTGCAACACGCGTGGGAGTTGCACTTTTCGAGATGTGCTAGGAAACGGTTGACGATACTTCATCAAATGCCGAACCAAATAGTGATTATGCAGCCAATCGTGCCGTAGTTTCCTACCGTAATGCGTAATGTCATGGGAGGAATGTTTGCAGTATTAAGTTCAAATTCAGGAGGTTAAGGTTCATAGCATACGTCCAGTTCGTGGTTTACAGTGAAAGTGCAAGTTGTTGGAGGAGGCAAACTACTAACTTCTGCAATTTGATTCAGGTTTTGCAATTGAAAGTTCGGTGTAAACGTTGAAATTATGTTTACGGAAGCAAGGTTTAGTAAAGCGCATTTGTTAAATTTTGGCCTGTTGCTTATTGTATTATCTTGATCCCGCAGTCTCCTCCGTTCATGTCAGCTCAGGCTCTCCTATTTGCTAGGAAATCTCTGTATTAAGAAATTGCACCGGTCGCACGCTGCTATTATCTACAAAGACGAACGAATTGGCAATGAGGCGCTGAGGTTGTAACTTTAGGGATGTGGGAAATTAGGGCCGGTCTCTTACAGGTATACGAGAATAGTCGTGCTATTCTTTCGTGTTGGAGGGCAAATCAGCCGAACTAGGCTGGTTTTTCAGCTTAGACAGTAGTTTGCTTTTGGTTGAAGAGCTCAGTCGATTTGAAGTTTATGATCTATTGTAGTGGCTCTCTATCACAAAACTGTTTTGCGAAACTTTTCACGGAAGTGTTCGGTTGTCTGTTGTTTACGTGGCGTTGCTACCTAACAGCTATATTGATGATTGAGAGCTGCGCAATGCTTTGAGTGCGTTTCAAGTGCGCCATGCGGTTGATTCGTGGAAATCTAATACGAGTATAAGCATCCTTAACGTTGCCAAGCTGAGGTATGTCGTTGATTTCGCTTTCTATATCCTGGCTTCATCACCTCCCGACGGCTACCACAAATAAAAATTTACTCACCGCCCAGCGTAGAATAGTTATATCGTGTTGGTGGGATGGATGATAAGATAATAATTTATGGCTGTCATTTTCTTTTCTATGGTACAACTAGAGTGTAAGAGTGAAAATAACAGAACTGATAGTACGTGCATGACCTTACGTTAGTTGTCAAATCATAAACTTTTTGTCATTACGTTTTGTCATGCAAGAACAGTAATCCTTATCTGTTTTTTTTTCGGTCGTTTTCCGGTCATAGACTAAAATGATTTTGAAATGACTGAAAGGCATTAAATCATTTCGGTCAGAATGTCTGAAAATAATAGGCTAAAAAACACTGTTACGGCGAGTTTTAACACGACTGCGAGACAAATGACCGAAATGTTTCAGTGACCAAAATTTCTCAGCAAAAAATGACCGAAATGTCTCAGCGAGAAAAAACCCAGATCCTTGGTATAGTTCCTCTCATTGCATCTCCCGGATGCTTTGAACTGCTGTACTTTACGTCAATGATCATTCGTGCTTGTGCTGTTATGGCTTAGTAGCTTTGTCCACTGCGTGTCTGCGAAAATCTTGTCTTTATTGGTTTTAGGTCGAATACGTTTTTGTTTCAGTTCTTCCACCTGTATTAGTCCCGCGACACAGCGAGTTCGTTCCATCGCACAGCATGATACACGGCGGCAATCCAACGCATGGACCAAGCCGTATGCCACCCAATGCGACTTACCCGAGCAATGGATCTGGTTTTGGTGCCAGGTTAGTTTGATGTCTCACTGTCGCTGCGTCCGAAGACTCGATATTGAAGTTGTGTGACAACGCGGTAATTACCGTAAGGCTTGTGAAAAACACCTTCAAAACATTTCGGCGAAAAAAATCGAAACGTTAACTGTTGTCAACGCTGCCTGGTTGTCACTCAACCTAAAGTAGTGAGGCGTGGTTGGAGCATGGCTGCAATGCCGATTTAAACATTCGCATAGTTCGGGAAAGTTACAAGGTTAATGATCGGCCCAACGTGGCCACCGGTCAAAACTTGCGTTGTATTCGTTGTTTTTGCGGCGTTCTGACGTTCGTACCCAAACTGGTACACAACGAAGATTGGCATGCAAAGCAGACAACACCGATAATTGAATTTCTACCGCTTCTTTGCCTCTGGTTGACGACTAAAAATTTGTAGCGATGAAGTCAGTGTTTCCAATTTCGCTGCTGCGAAAGAAGGGTCATTTTCATGCGTTCATGTGGTACAGTTGTGCTATTTATTCATATTGTTGCCTCACGACAGTCAAGACGGTAAGCGTGAACAACAGCGCATGCTGTTCGCAGTGAATCATCCACTGCTGCTGCTTGTTTTTGCACAGTGAGTGACAACATTTTATAGCTAATGTCTGGTGAAGTTCGCACTCCTGAAGGTAGGGGGAATAAATTTCACGCATTCCGCTGGCTTTGAACAAGGCGTTTTCTCGTATTGTGGATGTAGTAGGATGTCGTGACCCGTACTCGTAGTTCGAAGAGTAAAACGTTATCTTATTGTTTACACTCTTTGCAGCGCTTTTTTTAGTGCTATATCAACATCACGACCGAAGTACCCTATTTCTGCCTTGAAATTGATCCATTCAGCGGTTCTCACTTCAGTCGTTTAACCTTGCAGAAATGCTGCACCGCCACTGACTCATCCAACTATGCCAAGCCCCAACCCCAGTTCGCCCTATGGTGGCTCGCAAACATCTGAGGTGTATTCCCCTAGTTCTATACAAGCTCCCCAGTCCCCAGATGGATCTATTAGCGGTCCAGGCTCTCCATACAGTTTGCCAGCTGACACACCCCCGCCAGCGTACATGCCGCCGGAAGGTGACAAAGCAGAAAGCATGGATACACGACCATCGACGACTACTTCTTTGCATCCCAGTTTGCATCACGGTAATGCGTGGCATGGACTCTTGCATTGGAGATTTGAAAAGCGATTCTGTGATCAGTTAGGGCTGCTTATTTTCAGCTTTCCTAACGTTCTAAAAGAAACCGATAAAATGTTTTTAACGCATGTATCTGCTTGAGTTCGCTTTATTTCTTGCTGTGGTTACGCTTTTTTTCTATTGGCGAGGCTTGTGTTGGGAGTGAGGTTGATTGCAATTGATTTTGGGTGGGAAATGACCAGTTATTGCACAAATTCTCCATGAGCCTGCTTGTTCGATTTCATAATTACCAATAAGCAGAAGTTATTAAATTCGGATTGCTGGGAAGTTCCAAACAAAAGCTGCTTGCTGAAATGCAGAAGGCATGCTACATCCAATTGGGATGCCTAGCACGGCAAACAAGTGAAATCGAATTCATTTGGTCAGAGATGGGCGAAAATTAGTGGGACGAGTGCCTGAAGTGCTTTGGTGTTTTCCAGCGCTTCGGGTATATGATTCTTGATGCAACTCGTTCAATTTTTGATGCAGCATCCTTGTTTGAAGTTGCGTTTATTTCCGAAGTTATTGCAGAGTGTCGAAGAAAGGATAGTAAAGATATTTTTTGCATCTTCACTCAGCAGATGTCCAACCGGTGCCGTACAGCGAGCCCAGCCACTGGTGTACGATTATGTATTACGAGTTAAACAGTCGTGTCGGTGAGAAGTTCTGTGCTACTTCTACCTCGATTGTTGTCGATGGCTTCACAAATCCATCGTCAGCTTCCAATAGATTTTGCCTCGGCCAGCTTTCCAACGTCAACCGGAACTCAACAATAGAGAATACCCGACGTCACATTGGAAAAGGTTTGTTGGATACTTCATTTTATGACTGTTGTGTAAATATTTAATTTTGATTGTGCGCACAGCCGTTGAATCGCAATTTCATCAACGCCCAAGCGCAGCCTATCCTTTACTAGTTCTTTTGTGTAATAAAACAGATGTTTTGAAGAATGATAATTGCAAATGAAACGTAATTTGAAAGCATTTCTTACTTGGCGCGGTGTTTAGGTTTCAGTTACGTTCTCTTTGTCGTGTTTGAAGGCGTTCACCTTTACTACGTGGGCGGAGAAGTATATGCCGAGTGCTTATCAGATTCTGCGATATTCGTGCAGTCGCAGAATTGCAATTATTACCATGGTTTTCATCCTACAACAGTTTGCAAAATTCCTCCATCCTGCTCACTAAAGATATTTAACAACCAGGTACAAGACTGTTTTCATCCGCTGCACCTTCCTGTTTCAAAGAATGATTGTATAGCAGTTGTTTGTGGTCTCATTGTTTTTTCTTTGTATAATTGCTTATGCTCAAAGTTTAATATGGCAGTTGGAACACTTATGCTCGCGAGTGAGATCGGCATTGATTAACTCTGGAAGGCTAGATTCTTTTATAAAGAATGTGAAGAAAGAAATTAGTTCGCGCCCGGCCTTGTTCTGGTTCACAATTTTACATTTTTGCTTTCACCGGGGAACGGTCAACGCGTGAAAGTTAACCTTAATAATATACTATGGCCTTTTGAGAAATTGACATACAGTGATTGCTACCGAACAGACGTTTGCTTAGCCAACATCTTTACTTTGATGGTATCGTTTGTAAGAATGCAGTCCTTTGCCTGTTACGTGAAAGCGATATCATACGCACTGGGCAGTCGTTCGTAGCTTTCCTTGTGTAGTGAAACCGCACGCAGCAGCGTAGAGCATCGCTTCTCAACCAGTTGGCCGCGACCCACTGGTGGTCCGCGAAGTTCGTTCGGCAGGGGCGCGAAACATTTCAAAACGTTACAATATTCTGGTATTTAGCTGAAACGTTTTTTGAAAATAATTTGATTTCTATTTATTAGATCAGGAAATCGTATCTAATGAGCAAGCTCAAGTTTTTCATAAATAGTAAATTGCATGTGTTGTTTATATTTTGTTTCTTCACATATTTCAATTTTGTCGCTGTTTCACCGCGACATCTCACAGTGGGCCGCGCAAAAAAATTTCAGTAAAAGTGGCGTAGAGCATCACCTTTGTAGTGTAGCATCCCTCAGAAGACATGTTTTACTTAGCCTCTTTTTGTGCAAGGATCGTTGAGGTGGTAAAACCAGTAAAAAAGTTAAACCAAAATTTTTGCAGGAATTCGCTGCTCTGTTGTCGCAATCAGTCAATCATGGTTATGAAGCGGTCTTTGGCTTGACAAAGATGTGCACAATCCGAATGAGCTTTGTAAAGGTGAGCAGAAGTTTGGTTGTGTTGGTTTTGCATTCTTCGATACGAAAACCAAGATTTTGAATTTGTTGTACTTGCAATGCGTCTCTTCGTGTTCTGCAGGTGAGTTGTGTTTTCCTATATTACTAGAAGTACTGTTTGAGATTGACAGATTTTCGAATAAACTTCTAGTTCAGTGGTTCTCAAAGTTGGCGGAATCGCCCCTTGGCGTTTTTTTTGAGGAGCAAGGGTGGCGAACAAAAGGGGCGAAACGTTCAACCACTAATCGATCAATGAGTTAAGTAAACGACCACTGAGTTAACTTCGGCTGTGACCTCAATGCTCTCAAAGCAAAGAAACCGCTTGTTGATATCATAAGCGAGGTGATCTGTGGCTGTACCTCACTAAGATGTCTCTTGATATTTCAAAACTTTGTGAAAGCCGTCAAGCACATCCATCACACTGAACTTGGGACCATGGTATGTACCGATTTCTTTAAATAAAATTCTTTAAAGATACTACTTTGTGTTGGCTTTATCAGGCTTGGGGTGCGACCAGGGCTTTGGAGCAGGCACAAATATGCAACTGCTCCGGCTCCAGCTCTGGAGCTCTCTTCTATCACAAAGTAGCTCCAGCTCCTTGATAACACTGCTCCGGCTCCATTGGTTAAAAATTTAAGTTCAAGCATGTTTGTGCAGTTTGAAGTTTCAAGTTTCTAAATTTTCACTCATTTAATCACACAACTCAATGAATCCAAAACATTTATTTCTGAAACAGTACACAATCTTAAACACAAAGTTTTCCACAACCATTCGTGCGAAGGAATAGTACTGCCTCTAATAAGTCTTCTTTCATTGAAGTTCTCAGGTCCGAGCGAATAATGCGCAGTGCAGAGAATAGCCTCTCCACACTAACTTGTGTTGATGGCAAAGC
>JGI24021J15306_10003504_pt1 | contig 17739 bp, 15 predicted proteins | sample Ectturendosymbi1_FD_15306 | JGI IMG/M metagenome (IMG submission 15306)
CCTAGCGTTTGGGGATAACAGCGAATCAGCACCAAACCCGCAACTAACCCCACCACAGCTTCTTGTACCCTACAGCGACTCAAGCACACCAAGACGCTACATTGAATCCTAGACCGCTGCATTGGTTTTTATGCGCCGTTCTCTGCTGGTAGAAACCAATATACAGAAAATAAAGGTTGCAAGCCTCTCTACGGTGCCAATTCATCCACGCACTTCTATGATTCAGTTCGCTTGGCGCGACGTTTTTAGACGACCATCCTCAGTCCTGCGCGTATTCAGAGTACGACTGTTGGCTTCTGCTTGCCATATTTTTAGATCTATTTTCTTCGATAGGTCTTTGGAATTTTTGGGTTGATCGTTCTGTTTCTGNAAATTTCGACAATTTTTCTTGACGAACTATCACATATCTCCAGACCCCTATCAACATCTCTAGAAGNAACTACGCTTCGTTAACTGACGTAAATTTAACTGACGTAAATGTGTTTAGTTTGCAGAAATGTATGCTGCGGTGTGCATATTCATCTTTATTTTGCCATTCACTTTGAACACCTAAAGCATTTTACAAGCAAGTGTTTCAACCTGTTATGTAAAGCTTGTGTGGAATGAGGGGTGGCCGCAGCCGTTAACGTACGCTTTGCTGGTGCCACACTGAAGGTGTTCATTCTTTTCCACTATCGCTCACACGCAGCCGCAACACACCCTGATTGTATGCAACGTTTGTACGCGAGTAAATGTTTTTCCAAACTCTTTAGCGCAGGGCGCAGGTAGTCACACATGTGATACATGGATCTTGAGACAGAAAAATGCAAAGAAACAAAAAAACACGTTTTTCAATAGTTAAACCACATTTGCATCGCCGTCCTGATCTGTCCTGATCTACATCGCCGTCCTGATCTGCATCACCCACACTGATTGCGCTATACAGCGATGGTTCCCAACCTTTGTGATCTTGCGGCACGTTACAAAAGAGAAATACAATTTGCGGCACCTAGTGGCGAACCCATAGCAATTTGGTTTGAGATTTTCCGACATTTTGAAAATATATTTTCAATGTTATATTGAAAAACGTATTAGCTCGCGGCACCCATGGGCATCGTAAATGGCATCCCAGTTGGGAACCACTGTTATAGTATAACGCACCCAGCGTTTAACGTATAATAGCTCAACAAGCTTATTTGGATGTTTTGCCCATTGGTTTAATATGCGAGTGGTTTACCCAGGCTTATTTCTTACGTGGCTAGTTGGACAACTCATGCAGTTACCTCAAAACTTTGGAGTGCAACTGGACTTACCTGTTTTTACCGGAGGTTCTACTGGTTTAGAACGTTCAGTTGCAGAAGATCTGTACTATTTAAAACAAGCTTGATTTGGCACAGCTGGCTTCTTCGGGTTTTTTTCGTAAGGCACAAACAGCATTTTACTCCAAGCTTGATTTGGCACAGCTGGCTTTCAACTACAAGCTTGGTTTGGTATTCTGTGCCCGCGCTCCAGGCGGACAAATCGATAGACCTTGACGCTTACTCTCAATAAATCGCAGTGAAAAGACTGCTCTAGTGATTACGACACTCCGATCTTCAACGGGGTCGTTTGCGAATGATTTAGCACCCCGCCTTTCGAACAGGAGGATGCACCAACTAGGGAGCGGCCCTTGCCGCGCTCGCGTCATCAGTAGGGTAAAACTAACCTGTCTCACGACGCTTGACTTGATTTGGCACAGCTGGCTTTCTTCGTTTTTTTTCGCGCAAGGCACAAACAGCATTTTAACGAGTTAGTGTTCCAGGTAAAGGTTGCAGAGTTAAGTAAACCGACAATTAATGTCGCAAGTTCATCCACGCACCTGGAAATGCTGAAGAAACACTGCAAGTGCAGCCAGCTTGTGACAATACGTTCAAACAAGAACGCCATCCTCACATAAAACAGGACTTTCCATCAGAACAACGTCATTGAAGCACGGTTTAAAAATGCAAAGCAATTTCTGCAATGAAATTTTCACTATTTCCATTTTAACCTTTCTGAGCTCAAAAGATACTGTGCAGTAATTGAATTGACAAGCGACGCAACCTCGCAGCAAAAGTACTGTATGACGCGATCTTTTGGCATTTCGACTTAAATTGCTTGGAAGTCTTTGAATTGTTCATCGTTTCCACCACGGCCAAGACTTATTTTTCCAATTCAACAAGCTTCAGTAAAGACCTACCTCAAGTGGAATCGATAAAAGAAAAATGTCAACTGATTAAATCTACCGCCGAGTTGGATTAAACGGCGAAACTCAACGAGACCGCACGACTTGATACATCTTCTGACACAGCATATAAGCGAAGCAAAAATCAGACGCAGGGCATATTTTTATCTCGCGGGGGCTCTTCGAAGAACTGATTTATTGGGAGGAAAAAAGTTAAAGAAGAAAGCGGCAATGCAGGGACAAAGAGACAGGAAAATCAGATGGGCGTCATTTGAAGATCGAATGTCTTGCGCAAACAGCGGTGAAGGTTTCGCGCAGTTTCCAATCTCACGTGGCCTTTCTTGACCAACTCATCCACAGAACTGAAAAAGATCATCAAAAAAATGAGTAAATATAAAAACAACCTTCTCTCGAAAATGACGCCAATGCGCGAAATCGGGCAATCCGGGGATTCCCCACAGCAATTGCACATGACGGGATAGCATCAAGCCTTCACCTTCGGAACAAGCGTCGGACGGAGGGAAATTCGTGGCAGAGGGCCAGGGCGGCGAGGTGGGAGACCCCGGGCAACGAGCGGCACACCTTCATCATCGCCTTGTGCTTCGCGTCAGAGCTGCGCAAAAACTTCGCGTCGATGTCGTCACCGGCGTGACGTTCTCGCAGGGCGAGCTTTCCAATGAGGTCAGCCGATTGGTCCTGACGGAAAGAGAAGCGCGCGAAATCAAATTAAAACAAAAGCGCGCCAAATCAACGTCAAATAAAAGCGCGCGAAATCAAACTAAACAAGCGCTCGAAATCAAATTCAAGAACAGCGCGTGAATTGAAATAAAAAGAAAGGGAACCAGCCTTGGGAAGCAATTGGATCAGGCATGCGAACATGGGCGTCGGAAGGATTTTTTCAGAGGGGGAAATAGTTGATTTTTCCATGGGGGGAAATGGTGAATTCACAACTCGAAACCCCGAAAATAACCTTTTTTGCTAAAAATTTAACAAAAAAACGTCAACTTTCAAAATCTATAGGGGCCAAGGCTCCCACCCGACCCCCTTTCGACGTCCATACATGGGAACGAAGCAAATCTAGCTTGCCTCGAAAGGCGTGAACAAAACAATAGCACACCGTAATCAAAAAAAATTCTAAAATCCGCACAGCGTACAGAAAACATGAAAGAGACCCCATAACAGGGCAAAGCATTCTGCGCAGGTCTTTAGAACGGAATGACATTTTCGCAATTCAAGCAATCTGTTCGCACACAAATGTACACGTACTGGTCAAAAGCAACGCACACTTTTTTTTCACCTGATCATCGCTGTACAAGACCTTCGTGTCTCCTTGTGTCAAAGCGACGACGTTGGAGAAATAGTTCTGGAGATGAGCGGCGGAAACGCCGCTGCCTTTTAACCCTGCATACAAAAAAACAAGATTGTACCCATCGGTTAAAAACTATTTTCGAAGGGCTATTTTTGAACTTATAGTGCAGCTAAATTGAAAATATTGCAGATTCACAGCAGACGCACGTCGTTTGAAAAAAGCAAAAGAATTCGCACCTCGTTTTGCCGCCAGCTTCATGCTGAGTAAGCAATAAGATAAAACAGCTGAGTCATGAAAAAGAGTGTTTTCAAGTTCATGTAGTCTGAAGTCAATCAGGCTCGCTGTTTTGAGCCTGAAAGCCATGAGGCATACGATCGGTTTTCAAAATCAAGACGATCTTCGTGTTTATTAGGTAATCTGCCAAGGACCTAAAAACGATCTTTTCAAAGCTTGCCTTTTTTCACTCGGTCTTTTTCAACGATGAGAAAAAGTTTCGGGAAATACATCCGGGCTTGTTTGAAACGATCGAGAATCTTGTGCTTGCTGCCAGCGCTCTGTAAGTCGGATGCCGTTCGACGAAATACCGCTGTTCTGATTTTAAGAAAAAACGCAATTCGCATTAAACGTACGTCCGCCTGAAGAGGTGACAGCAGCTTATTGCAATCAGGCGAGATGCTTGGGGGGTGCGCCAGCCTTGGGAGGGGATTTTGGTGAAAAAACAAGAGCTACTGTTTTTTCGTGCTGTGTTTCAAGGTGTTTTTTCAAGATACAAGAAATGGGGCATGTTGGAACTTGTCTTATTTTTAATATTGAGTTTTCATTTCGTCTTCTTTTCAGTAAGACTCAAAAACTCTATTATAAAACGAATGCTTTCCACGTTCACAGTAATCGTCAGTGGTCTGCAAAGCTTTTACAAAGCCCCATTCCGTTACATTTACAAAACTACCCACAAGAACTACTGTTTTTCTTACTGGCGTATGAGGTATGAAGGACCCAGTGGTATATAAAGCTTTACATGATGTACCGTGCCCAACATCACTTCCTTTACGACATATCGTCGGTTACAACACTGAGAATTGGAAAGCGCCATTCTTACATAACGACCACATTCCACACGTGTTACAACTGCGGCGACAGATTAAACACGACGTGATGCACTTCTGGAAGGACGTGACCAGGTACAAGCAACCGCGCGTGATATCGAAACAGTGGACTTCCGCGAGAATCGAACCCACGACCCTTGCTCCGGTAGCGGACAGTACCAAGCAAAGTGGACGGGTCCAGCGAGATTTAAGTGTTTGTATCAACGTCATCACGAGACGAATGAAAGATTGTACTTTTTCCATCGTCTACCGTTGTTAAAATAAGACAACACAACGACTAACAATTTTCCTGAGGCGGTCGAAAGAGCCGCCTGTTGCGACAAATTTAAAACCAGGACTGCGCTTCATCCCGCTTCTCACGTACCTCCATCCGACGGCGTAATCGCAGCACTGCAACGACGTCACCACCGCGTCGACGTCATGCTGGGTGCGCAGCAACTGAACGAGACGATTCGCCCCGGTCGCCACCTCCCTGTTGTCGACCACCACCACAAGTTTGCCTGCAAGCAAGCAATGGCCTCGGTGATAAAGCGAGCAGGCGTTACAAGTGCATCGAAGACGATCCCATTAAGGGTATGTATTGCAGTCATGGGTGTAGGAAAGGGAGGGCAGGGGCCAAAGCCCTATTCCCCTTTGAAATTTGACATTTGTCTATTACATTTTTAGCAAAAAAAGTGGTTTTCTTACCTTCGAGAGAGAAAAATTAAATTTCACTTTTGCCCCCTCCCTGGAAAAATCTTTTCGGCTACCCCTGGGAAATCCACTATTGCCCATCCCCTGGAAAAAAATCTTTCCGACGCCCATGATTGCAGTTATGTGTTTCTCGTATCAACATCCGTTGGCAAGGAATCCCTGGACGAAAGAAAGCGGTTGGCATCGCTTGCTTTGTCGGATCAGAAGCTTTCCTGCCCGAAATTTCTCTTCGCGAAAGAAAAGCATGCAGGCCTGGATATTTGCGTCACAATGTGCGTCTGGTGGAGGAAACTTAAAGGGGTGTTTACATGTTGGAGCAGGCTAGGTTTTGGGAAAAATACTGTAGTGGAAAAACAATGGCACTGCCTGAAGTGCAAAAAGAATCAAAAATTTATAATCGCGTTGCAATTGCGGCACCAGATTGACTATAGCAGATGGCAGTCTGTTTGAAAACCACCAACTCAATCTCAAATGCGACTTAAACCGCAGTTGTTCGCGCATCTGTGATACAACGTGGATTCTTCTCATGTTTTTTTAAGTCTGGAACGAAAAAAATGTCGTATATTGGTTCAAACAACGAAAATCAATATTTTCAAAGCCCGAAAAGCCCTCGCTGCTGATGGCGACCCCAAAGTTTTGACCTCTCGCTTTTATCTTCACAAACGCCTGAACCGAAAACAAAACTTTTTCCGACAAACATTCACAACTTTCTCGCCGCAAAGTCAAGTATTCGCAAACTGCCTTTTCTCACCTCTGCTTCTGCAAACAGAAGAGTCGCCGATCGTCGCAGGGGGGAGAGAATCATTGATCTTCACAGGAGAGAAGTGCGCTGTCCTGGAAGATGCAAAGCAGGACTTGAATTCGTGCAGGAGGCGCCGCGAAAAAAAGCAGCGAAACCAGAAGTTTACAACCTGGGGTACATGTACCCCTAGGGGTACATTTGCCTAACTGAAGGGATACATTTAAGGTTGACAACAGAAGGGAAAAATACATTTGTATATCATTTATTTTCAAATATTTTATATATATATACCAGTGAATATCATTTCCAAAACCAATTTTAGGGTTTTTTCTAAATGCATTGACTTTGAGACATAAAAACGGAGTCTATCTTTATATTTCCACAAAGCTAAAAGTTGTTTCAATTCAGTGGATTTTTGTTCTTTTACTTAGCTTTCTGTCATAGGAAATTTTAGGGGTACATGCTCATCTGTCGAACTGCTGAAGGGGTACATTGTCAGAGAAATGTTGGGAACCCCTGAGCTAAACGAAGGCGAATACAGTCAGGAAAACAGCAAAAGCACTTCAGTTAAGCTCGCTACGCTTCTTGCAATAGTTTTGATGAGTTCAGGGCTTTATGCATCACGCGTATGCACCAAGAGTATAAAAATGACCCGCAGCCAATTCCAGTACTTGTGCAAATGCGCACTTTTGTGAGATTATAGAAGCTGCCGAAATACTTATATTTTGAAATGAACAAAAGCAATGAGGCTACACACAACATGCTTCATCCTGGCCGGTAACTATCAACCTTTTCAAACTTTTCACGAAATATTCATTGAAACTATGGCGACTGTCCACTGTGAAACAACCACCAAAGAACATTCTCGACACAAACATAAGACGCATGACCCTGAACCAAGCATTCAGTGGACACTGGAATGAGTCGATCAGCTTTGGAAGATAATAAACCTGCAAAGTCAGGTGGGACTGATACCACTCGCATTGCTACGCAGCGTTACCTTTGAATATTTTGGAGAAGTTAACCAAAAATTAAATCGATTTTGAATTTTCCGATGTCCAAATAAAAAGCACCATGTGCTGTAAAGTAGCGTGCCTTAACACCCTGCGATCGTTTCACATTGTGTTCAACATTGGAACAAGATTTTCGCAACCACTTTCAAAGCGGTCTCAGTCCCTTCAGCATCTGGGAACAATCCCGCACGGTCGATTGATTTGGTTGCTTACATGCTCAAAGCCTCCATGCGTAGGCTTTAAGTCAAAGTTTGATACAGCGCGCCCAGCCCATCAGCTGCGACTTCAATGTTGCAAAGACTCCGCCACAACGCTTTGGGGTCTTTCCCGTTTGGTCTGTCGGTTCAAACGCAAAAAAGCGTCGTATATTTAACTCAAGCTTGCACACGGTCACTCACCCTGTTCCTCAGTGCCATGCCGCAAGTACTGTATTTACACATGTAACAGTAGCGAAAAACTGCACAAGATACCTTTTCCGGTACTGCCCCGGCAGAAAACAGCACGCAGACATACCTTGTTTTCTCAGAAGCGCCGCCAGGTGTGCAGCCTTGAGTGCTTTTCCTGTCCGTTGAACTACCTGCAGTATTGTTCCGGTTGTCACAGCGAAAAAACATACATAGATTTATTTAAGACTCGCTACAATGCGGTATGTGGTGGATAGCTCCACACCCAGTTATCAGATATGAAACCGAGAACCAACACCATCGTCGAATGTTTCTCAGCCTAATGACAACACAAAGCAATTTTAATGCAATGGTTATCTGACGCTGATGGCTTGGAGTCACGCTGATTGCAAAGGGTATGGGTGTGTGTAGGGCTGCGTTCTAATCAGGACCGGATTAAGTGTACTGTTGGCCTCAGGCTGTTTACTAGAGAAGGGGCTACAATTTTATAATTTAGTTCAGTAATGTATGGAGCAAACTGGAAGATAAGAAACATTAATGTTATGCTCCGTCTCTCTTTGCTAAATGTAATGTTAAAAGAAGGAGTCTTGCAAAAGTCATTACATTATTTTAGTTAGCGTGACCAGATATTTTGTCAAAAATGACAAATTTCAGGATGTCATTCGGTGGTTGCTTGTCATAAACACAATACATCCAAAAAATTGAGGGCAGATTTTTTCCAGGGCCTAAGGCTATAGCCTTAGTAATCTAATGGTTAATCCGACATTGGCTTTGATGCAGCAACTGCCCACTGCAGGTCACGGTGGGCTTCGGTAAAAAAAAACATCGTCTTCAGTCAAGCGTGCAAAGCAAAACAGTAACAAGTCAAGCGTGCAAAGCCACTACTTACTTGAGAGTCGCTTTCCTTCTGCACCGCTGCGTCTCTTCTCCTGAAACAAGCCGCACGTTCATGGCAAATTCGTCATGCACAAAAATAGTGAAAAAAGCTCATAACGTTTCCGAAGGGGGAAAAACTAACTTTCGTGACGATCTCCGGGAAGTTACAGAGACTAGCTGTGTGTTTTTGAAATGTTCAAGGCCCTTCAGGGTGTCAAAGCTGATGATGATACGTGGGTCAACTCGTTGCCATAGTAACGAGCACGCAAAACTTTCGCCTACACTCAGTTCATTTCCGGATAACATTGAAACAACCACGGTGCTCTGCAAAAGATAACTTCGAAAAACTAATGGCTTATACGTTGAGCACTCCGTGGCATCGCTCATGGCTAATCTTTTCTACTTGGCTCGTTTACCGGCAATCAACACGAAAACTTTATATTGTTTTTTTGTTTGTTTTCTTGACCAAGTCACTCAAACAAATTGTTCCTGTTGCAATAAGTATTAACACCAAACGACCCACCAGATTGCGACGCGACTTGAGCAGCCTCGCCTTCGATCTCTTGATCCTCTCTTCCAGGCTTGTGTTGAGTGAATGCGAAGATTCTGCAGATCATCACCACAACATTATTAGGTCGTACTGCGTCCTCTCCAGCACATTACATCACAGCAATCCGCGACCATCTCATTTAGGCTCAGTGAATTTGCCAGGTCGGCGAATGCATATGTCATTAGAAATACTCTGAATATTCCAGTGTCATTTCCGGCAAACGCTGTCCACAAATCATCGCAGGCTACTGGGCAGGGGCGGATCCAGCCAGTATCTCACGGGGAGGGGGCGATTTTGGCTGTCAAGCCTCATTACGGGTTCACTACAGTAAGAGAGATGAAGTATACTTCACAACACTGCTGTGACAAAACAATGGACGGCAAAATGGCCTTACATCGCGAATTCTGTTTTCCGAATTGTGCAAACTTATGGTGAATTGGTGAAAAAAAGTTACTTTCGTAGGTTTTAGGGGAGCGATCGTCCCAATCGCCCTCTCCCCGGATCCGCCCCTGCCACTGGGGACGCCTTTCAACGTCATGTCATTGACAGGGTGAAACTCCAGTGAAGGAGGACTTTCATTTGTATATTAGCTTTGGCGGCGTTTCAGTGAATATATCAGAGGAACTTATTTACTTCACTGCTGTTGTTGTTGTTGTTTGAAAAAGTCAGCATTCCAGCCATGGACGTCGGAAGGATTTTTTCCAGGGGAGTTAACAGCAGTGAATTCATTTTGCCAACTCGAAACTAAGAGCATAATATTTTTCTACTAAAAAGTTACCAGGAAAATATCAAATTTCACACTCCAGGGATCCAGAGTGGCCAAGGCCTCTTCTGCCCCCCTCATTTTTGACGCCCATGAATCCAGCTCGAAATCGTTTTGCATGGACTTGTTTAGGGACAAGATTGAAATGTCACAGGATGACTTAATGGAGGCACCATTTCGTGTGTATGGATAATTTTAACTCAAGTCAATTTAAAAGCAGAACTGCAAAAACGTTCAGTCACAGCGTAGCGCTTTTGCAAAAAATATTCTAAGGAAAGACCATTAACAGTCGACCTTCCAAAGCCCTCTACTCCATTCCGTACCGAGGCGAAACGCAACCCGTCACCAGCTAAAGCAGCGTTTCTTAACCTTTTTCGACCTCAGCAGCCCTTTTGGTCACGCCTAAGCAGTCCAGCACCCCCTACCATTGGCTAACACCTGGTTACCAAAAGGATAAAGTAAAGACAAGTGCAGTATATCTTCCTTTTACCTTTGACCGCCACATACGTAACCTTCACCAGCACCCCCTGAAATTGATTTCAGCACCCCAGGTTAAGAAACCCTGAGCTAAAACTTGGCAAGCAACTTATTGGCCGCACAATAAGGCAAAGACGCGTTTCGCTTACGCGACGAAGATTTTTCTGCCGGCGATGCTATGAGCGGTTTTGACAGTCCGGCCACCGCGCTTGCTTCAGCTTTTCCAGTGACGATGGGACGCTCCGACGTGATTTCCGACTTGCTTCTCTTCATCACCATCACGCATTGTCTGAACACAATATTTTACCCAGTAAGAGCATCCACAGTGGGTGTTGGTACAAATTTTCGTCAACGCCGGCCCAACAAAGCCAAGCCCGAGGTATACGCGTTACGCAAACCAACAGAGTAATTTAAATGAGAGCTTTAATGATTGTTTGTCGGTGGCTTTTGTTTGACTGTTTAAACGCGCACCATTTTAGCAGCTGGTCATATTTAATACCGACCAGCATCAAACAAGATACTTTTCCCAACCAGTGGAGTGCACAATGTTGGGATGCGTCTTCTGCAACGCGCTCCAAAACCAGCTACTTAATCAGTCGTTTTTACATCGCAAGAAACGGCTCTCTGGATTTGAAATTTGGGTACAGTGAACGAAAGCAACGTACCCGAACTTTTCCTCGAGCCAACCCACCTGCACAGCCAGCCTTTCGTGTCCAGGACAGCGCCGCAGAGTTCACACTCGCGAGCAGGACTGCTGGTCCCAGCACTGGCCGAAGCCTTCCGATCGCGGCCGCATACTTTGCACGCGACCTGGTGCTCGGGGTTGACGAACGTGCAGGAAAGGCAGTGCCAGGACGAAGTGGGAGGAACTGCAAAACAGGAAACGCGCGCGTCTTTAGCGTTGCGCATGAAAAAAAACAGGCTTGAAAAAAAACAACGGAATCATTCCCGCAAAGTCAGCGAACAGACGCGTTTAAGACATGCATCATCGGATAGCGCCTGACCGCTTTTACAACTGAACTGTTTGATCAGTGAAAGGTTTTCCGTCGTTGATAAATTTCTCAACTGATCTGTCCCCCCACTCCCCCACCCAGCTCAAGGCCATTGATAGCTCTGAGAATTTTAAGGTTTGGAGGAGTGGGGTCCAAACGGTGAGTCCGAACGCAGGTAATAAAAAATTGCAAGAAACAAGAAGCTGGAAACGAAATGGCTGGAGCGAAACCAGACAACAACCCTAAACGCACTGAAAACATCCAAAACTCGCTTGATCGCGGAGCTGAAAATAAACCGGCCACCCACGGGTTTCGGGGACTTCTTTTTTGAACGGTATCTCATCGCCGGCGCAAACCGCATCGTCGGAATCGTCTTCGTCGTCGCAAACGAAAATTCTTCGCCGGCCTCCCCTTACTTTGGGCTCAGGTGGTGCGTTCGATGGAGCGCTCGTGAGTTTTGCCTGAAACGTAACCTCTGCAAAGAACTCACGCAANCAACCAACGTTTCAAATATCACTAACGGGTGAAGCGGCGGCATAACCGTTTCGCAGGGAAAGTTCACCAAAATAACACTGCACAGGCATGAAACTAATCATCTTACGTTGATCATTTAAAAGCTACGCTTGAAAGCGAAGTCCTAATTTTAGGACTGAGGATGCGCGGTGTTACGTTAAATCGATTTCCCACTTCCAAAAAACTGGCGAATGTAATCAACTCACTTGCGTTGGGGGAGACAAGTTACTTACATATTTATCAAGCAAATACACATAAAACCCAGCGCATCGTTCACAAGGGCGAGTTCTTGCGCAGACAGACCTGTCGGCGAGTTTTGGGTCTCCTCGTGGATAGACTCTCGTCGGAAGACAGGTGATCGAGAACCGTGACCTCCCCGAGGTCATCGACGCACTCCGAGTCGTCGCCGGCCACGCAGAAGCTGTCTTCTTCGTACGAGTCGTCTTTTTCGACGGCCTGAGCCATCAACAGATTTCAGAAAATGCGCAGGGTGCGGAAGAACAATGGTGTGGCACAACGAGCCAGGCGTGCAAGCCTAAGCCTGACCGCCAAGACCAGCGGCAGTTCCACCCGTCGTTGGGTTGGCATCATTCAAAGCGGTCAGGATGCTTAGAAACAAAGGTATACTGCAGCTCGCATCAGCCATTGCAAATACGGAATAGAGCTTTCACGGCGGTACGTCGGGTAAACTAATTTTATATCTTTCTTTCAAGTCCTTTTTCCCGACGAATTCCTTTTTTTATAAGGGCAGTAAAGGGTTGGAGGGGTCATCACACCAGCAGGATGCCAAGAAACCTTCCGCTCTGAATAGTTTGCCGGAGTTTTGTGTTGGACTTTTCGTCGCTCGACTGGTGGATCGCACTGCAGCAGGCACGTTTACTCAGAGAGCCTGGAGCTTCGAACGAAGGAGTTTATATTCAAGAAAGTTAAAACACGAATCACCGCGCCTGCGACTTTAGCCAAAGGAACACCCCCCTGGCTTCAGCGCCATCGGTGGTTTTATTCCCAGACTTCCAAGCTTTCGCCTTTTGCTCGGGGCGCTTCGCACTTGCTTGGGGATGTTTACAGACCTCTACCGGTGTGCCGATCGTCGCAGCACCGTCAAGCTAAACTCAAAGCGTACACGACTGCGCACATTCAGTTGCGGGTAACTTACCTGCGAGTAGACGTCTATGTCTTGCCCCACGTTGTAGGCGAGTTTGTAGGGGCCCTTTGAACCGTACGGACTTCTGACGGAACGCAGATACATGGCTCGTTCGTTGGGGAGAGAATCTGTTAAAGCAATTCATTGATTAGACTAGGGGTGTCCAAGCCAATACAGCCCTTGGGCCAAATTCGGGCCGCGAAGCCATTTCATCCCGCCCGCAAAGATATTTCGTCAATAATTAAAGAATTTTATAATTACTAAAATTTCATTGATTTGGTAGAATCTAACATCTCAAAACAATGACATTACGTACGACGGCCGCGTGGATGTCAGTTGACTAATTGCTGCTGTGCTGCATGCTCGCCTAACGGTAGCTGGTTGGTATGTTGCCGCTCAAGCCGAGTAAAATTCCCAGAGAACGCATATCGCAGCTTTCAGATTTTCACATTAAGATCAAAGAAGCAATGTCTCCATTCATATTGATGACTGTACTTTTGTTTTTAAATATCATCCATGTTTTGACATATTTTTTATTTTGTACCGGGAATTTATGTTCGGCCCTCGATCTGTTGTGTAATAGCTTAAGTGGTCCTCGGATAAAAATGTTTAAAGACCCTTGGATTAGGAGTATCTGCAATGAATTGTGAAAACCTGCACGCGGCGCAACCACATAATAAATTTCGAGATCATGGCAACGAAACAAACGTGCACTGCACAATATAATAACAATGAATGAGCATTGCAATTCTTTCAGGGATTTAAAAGCAAGAAGTACCGTTTAGCCATGACATTATCAATGACCATATTCTTGTTTCGCCTCAGTTTAACTTCGAACACATTGTTCTGAATGTCAAAGTGTCCTCCCCAAGACCTGTCTACATCAACATTCAAGTCACTCTTTTTCTCGTGATCATCAATGGCGTGCCGTAGGTAGAACCTATTTCGTCACGACAAAAATGTTTGTGACGAAACGAAGAGCCACGTGTCACAAAGCGGTTGGTCCACAAACATTTCCGCGGCATCGTCACAGTTTCAGTTTCCCAACATTCCGATACTTTTTTTAACACACTAGTGCGACCGCATTTCTACTGTTGCTTCGTAACCTCTTCCCTTGATTAACAGCACATGCGAGCAGTCCCCTCAGACACCCACCCCCCCGCCGAAGTCGGTGTATTCACAGTAGCACTTGTTACGCCGCTCTCAACTCGCCGTTTTCGCCGATGTGTTGCGTGAGTTGCGTGGCGTCGTTCACGAACGCCCTCATCTCCTCGTCCTCCTCCTCATCCTCCTCCTCGTCGGACGAGAGTGGGATTCCATCCTTGCTTACCTCTGCCTCGTCGACGATAAAACGAGAGAAAGGTTGCCGGGGGCGTTTCGCCTCATGCCGCTGATCTGTGCCCTGTTGACGTTACGCATTCTTTCAAATGATGACAAGTGCCATGACAACAAGCGTCGCGTTTACTTACAAATATGGTAACTAAAGAAAAAACAAAACAGAAAAGCCTCCATAAATATTGCAAGGAAGATCGCAAGACTTTCGAAGGATTTATAGACGACCGACTGAGGTGAAAAAACTGTTCAGTAAAACAGAAATACGAAACCACAATGTATCGATCATTCAGTCTATAACGCACTGCTGGACAAAAAGGGGGCATTCAGTTTTGCAAACGCTTGGACGGCTTGACAGCGGCAAAACATGGGGAAGTGCATATGATTGGCGCATTTGAACCAGGTAATGCACGGCGGTTTCCTTTAAAGACCAACAGAAACGAACTGGCTAAGCAAGCACGCAGCTTCAACGATTACCTGAGGTAAGGCCCGCCGCATTTCAGCTGCTGCCGGCTCAAACCGGGCAAACTTCAAATCAAGCGGCTCGCTTCTGTCGCCTTGACGCATTTCGGCGTGCTGTGTTTTCGCACCACGTCGGGCGTTCTTAAGTCGAAGCTGCTCGCCAACGACGTCACGTCGCGGCTGCGCCAGAGAGCTTTCGGGCGACGCTTCTGCTTGGCACTCAGCGTGAGCACAGGACTGCCGATCGGGCCGCCTGCCCCCCGGGCTGGACTGCTGAGGTCAGCGAGCGACCGATCGACGTCTGACACGGAGGTGTCCGTTGAGAGGAGACGGGTTCTTGGTTTCGTTCCACTCTTGACTGGCGTTTCGGAAACATCTTCGGCAGAATCGGATGCGAACGGAAATTCTGAAAACGAGAAATTGAACGTTACGCACTGTTACTGTTTGATGCTTCGTTTATTTAATCACTTGTTTTCTGTTGTTGTTCGAAAGGCGATGCTAGTGAAGAAGTTTCGTCTAGACTGCTGGACTGTCCACTTGTTTTGTTCTTACGCAGAAAACGCTGGGGATGGTCTTGGGGTTCGACCTGGCCCAAGTTTGGAACCCGGAATTGAACCACCTTTTATAGCAAATGCCCTATTCGCTAGGTTAGTGAGCGAAGTGCTGCCGATCCTTGGGACTCAGGCATCCACCAGTCAATCGGTACACTGGGGACTTTTGAGACCTCATTACCATTTCAAATCGCTGGGCAGTAACCCCAAACAAAATATGCACAAAAATGGTTTTGTTGTCTTTTTTCAATCAGTCCAGTCGCAAAAGAACATTTTCTACAATAGGAACACGGAAAAAAAATCATTTTAGAGCTTGGCCTATTTTCCTGAGCACAGGAGACAGCTGCGAAGACGTACTTCTTGCTTGAAAGTTATGCGCTGCAATGCGAGCTAAGCAACTCAGGAGTTGACATCAAACGCAACCAATCGTATCTTACTTTGGGCACTGTCGTCAAAACACCGCCGTTTGATCTTCCGCAACGCAACACAGTCGTCTTCATCGCTCGAAATGTCAATTTTTTTATCGTCGACAGCCGCCCAAGGTTTCCGCCTTTTCAAGCACAGAAGCTTCTTGCCACTCACCAGGGTCGGCGAACCGACCACGTGATTACTCGGCGGGTCATCCGGGTTCACGTCGCGAACCGGTGAAACTCTGTGCGGCCTGACTTTGGCCACCGGGACGCGCTCAAAGGCCTGCGCGCCCGAGAGGTCGGCGAACAGCGCGCGGTTCTCGCGGCGATTGGCCTGACTTGGCACCGTGTGCGCATCGACGCCGTCCTCGAGGGGGACTGGGCCATTACCGGGTGTTCTTTCTCCGCATCCCGTGAACACGTTCGCAGTGTTGCTGGTCGATTCCTTCGACGACTTCGTCCGAAAAATGTGTTGTGAGGTCGACGGCGAACCTAAGTAGTGCGAACGTATAAAGCGATAGAGGATTCACGGCCAGGACCGTAGCCACGGGGGGCGTTCGTGGGGGGCAGTTACCCCAAAATTTTTTTGTGCCCAGAAAAATTTGTTTTAACATATAATAAAACCAAAAATTTTGTACCCCTAAAAATGTATTTTGCCCCTCCAAACCTTAAAACCTGGCTACGGGTCTGAGCACGGTACATGGGTTGCCGAGGGAAAGGGACATACAGTAGAGTAGGCACGACACCTGACATGAGCTTGGGGGAGGCAAATAAGCTTAGGGGAGGAAAAATACGTTTTCAGGGGGGAGATATTTATTTTATTATACGCTTGAAACAAATTTTTCTGGGCACAACAAAATTGGGGTGAGCTGGCTCCGAATGCTACCCCGTGGTTACCGGCCTGTGCTGATGTACACCACACGCCGCAAGTTCAGTGGTAAAAGCTTAACATTCAATATCTGGCACTCGCAAACACTATGCAGTACGACGAATAAGGCATACAAACCGTAAGCACTGCTACGCGTTACGGAATCGAATCTAGTTAACTAAACAACACACCGCGTATACTATAGCAGTGGTACTTAACCTTTTTTTAATGATGTACCTTTTGGGCAATATTTTGTCTATCAATTATCCCGTGAATGTAACCAATCATGAGCTAAATAATTAGGAATGTACCTACATTGTACTTTCACGTTAAAATTTAATAGTGAAGACACTTAAGTTCGTATACCCCTTGGAGTACCTTTGCGTAACCCAAGGAGTACGCGTACCCCCATTTGAAAACCACTGCACTATAGTATTTCTTCAATCACATATACCACGCAAGCGCACTACTTCAACCCATCCGCCAAATTGAAACTGACCTTTGACACTGTTGACACGGTCGTCGCCCCACTGGCTGCGACGCGGTGACGCGAGACCGTGAGCGATCTTTTCAACGAACTCCGCGTCATCGCTCTCGGCCTCGACGTCCTGTCGGGTTCGCGCCGGATGTGACGTGACGTCTTGCGAGGGGTCCGCGACGCACGTGCCAAGATCGAAGTCGAGGTCGAACTGCGGGGCAAACATGTCGGCCGACATGTCGAACGAGTCGGTCGCCAATGATTTACAGTCTTTCAACGACACGGTGCAAGGCTTCGTCGGGGCTCGACTGGAGTGGGGGGTTTCGATAAGGTTTCCCGGAGGGTCAGCCACGCTCTCGTTATACCGTGCAGCGATTTTGAAGTCATCGTTTTTCGAAGTCTCTTCATCTGACACTTGATTGCGACTCAAATCCGGCACTGCGCGTCTTTCCTGCTTTCCAACGTTGACTTGGGGGGTTTCCCGTTTTGCAGCACCTTGAACTTCTTCCATACCGGGCGATTTCGAAGAATCACAAACAGAAGAGGGTCCAGCAGTGAATACCTCTTGGTATTTCTCAGCGCACGATGCACCAACTTTGGTGTCCATATCAAACAAACCTTTTTCACTGCTTTGCTCACCAAACACACTGTCGTCTTCAGCAAGCACGTCATCGGCCACCAGCCTAACATCCGGGGCATTAGGCTCCACTTTTTCATCCTCCTTGTCCGAGTCCCAAAGTTTGAAACAAGCTGGTTTCGCGTCTTCTTCACTGCCACATGACTTGTCACTGGCGTTATTGAAGTCGTCCAAGAAGCTGAAAGCAATGGAGTCAATGTTTGGGGGTGTTGGAATCCGACAAGTGCCAGCCAGCTCCCC
>JGI24021J15306_10003505_pt1 | contig 17735 bp, 10 predicted proteins | sample Ectturendosymbi1_FD_15306 | JGI IMG/M metagenome (IMG submission 15306)
GCGCGTGTGTACCTGTTAATGGTTGATATGGCTTGTAACAATCCATATGGTTGACATGGCTTGCAACGAAGCACACTATTCATCTCTTCGTATTGTTTCTTAGTGTGTATTACTGGCCAAAACGCTTTTTACGTTGCCACTATATTAGTACAGCTGTTAAGCAAACCTACTGTGCAAATTGCGATAAAAGCATGAAACATTCCAGTCATTCTATATACCATGAACTTTATTTTCAGATGAGGAGTCATCTTGCATTTGACCTGTGATGACCTTGAGAGGTCAATGACCTTGGACGACTAAAATATACCATTTAGTGCTAACTGTTATATCTTCAGTAATTTAGCATAAGCCATGTCAAACAGCACATCAAATGAAAGATCTGAATGCGTAGAGTACATATAAACAACAAATAACACCCTTCTATGTGATACTAAGCTGTTAGTGCAACAAAACAGACATATTTGTTACGAATACCACAGTTACAAACTTCTTACGTTTGGCGTACATCATAATTACAATTTTGCCAATGTTATCCAAAAACAAAATAACACGTTTGTAATACGGTACTAAGCTATTGGTTAACTGAAACAGACAAATTTGTGCAAAAATTACATCAACTGTATCAAGATACTATAAGCAAAGTTAGTGGCTCAGTTCCCACGAGAGGGTGATGCACAGGGACCAACCAGAGTCTAGGAGGCCCATGAATATCAAAAGTCAAAAAATGAACAAAATTGAAATGGGCAAGTATGCACAAATTTTTGTTGTTATAACTTTGTTTATACAATCTTGTGCAAAGTCATTGAATAACGTTGTTGTTCAAGTCGATTTATAACGTATCGCTATTTCTTTTGGTGTGCAGTTGGGAATATCTCAATTGCTGCTGTTTCATTGTTAGCCCAAATGCACCAAGCACTGCATTACGTGTCGGAACAGTCGAAAAATATGTTTCACTATGTCACATAGGAATTTATTCAGCTCAATAGTGTTATAGAAGCCAGTTCCTTCTGTTGTATATATTTAAGAGCAGGGTGGATATTATGGTAGTTAACGAGGCAGTCGCCTTAATTTCCCCTTTTTCCCGAGATGCTGTGGAGCCCCTCTTTGAGAGTGTCGCTTTTAGTTTTTGCATTGTTTTGTAAGTTGATGAACCACTCTAGCCACATTTAAAAAGCTTTGATGTATGCTATATTATTTTCAGAATAAACCAAAATATATTGCAAATCTGCCAAAGAGGGCCTCTTAAATTTGTGTAGACAAATAATAATTTAAAATAAAATGACTTCAAACAATTTACAAGGTGAAAATTACTTGCACGCAGAAACAAATTCCCAGACAAATACAAAAATAAACTTGATTTCAGTAATAAAGTTTTTGTATAGCAGTTGCAAAATATAGAGGTCCCGTTTTTGATATAATGCATAGGGGCTTGGGGCCCCTTTGACCACAAATTGTACACATGAAATATCACATATTGTGCAGTGTTTTGGACCCACTTTCTGAGATTTTGTCTCAGGCCCCTGAATGCTAATATTCACCGCAGGTAGATAGTCCAACATAGGGAAATTTCTGTGATTTTCAATGGCATACATCACACCTAGGAAGTGTAGTCGCATTGTTACGCTTTAGGAACACTGGAATTATACCCAAATAGCCACTGCAAATTGCAAAAGGTATGCAGAGAAAACGAGGCTTGATTCACAGAAGAATTCGATGCATGCTGGACTTCACATAAGCTCAAGTATAGTGCGGCGCCACCTACTGGAGGCTGGTAGAAACACTAAGAACCTCTTAAAAGCAGCTCCTCACTCAATAATTGAAAACAAAATACTGTATTAGAATTGGTAAAAACATAAATATAGGACTGTAGAAGACTGGGAAAGAGTGCTGTATTTAGATAAAAGTAATTTTTTCGTTCAAGTGAAGCACAGCAGATCGTCACGATCAGGAAGGGTGAGCAGTTAAGTCTTGCCCATTTGAATGAGGTAGTAAAACACCATCAGAAGAAGATGTTCTGGGGCAATTTTAGTTTTTCTCGAGTACGTTCACTCATTCCCATTGAGGGCATGATGAATTTATACAAATACATAGATGTAATTAAAAGAAAAGTCATTCCGGATATGTGAAGGGCATTTCCTGATGGTGGAGGAAAATTCCGACAGGTTATTCCCTGTGTCTTTCGTCAGAGTGAAGACGGTTTTCAGGAAACAAAAATTAAAGTGTATTAAATTGGCCTGGAATAACGCCAGAATTAACCCCGTTAAGAATTTGTGATCAGTAGCAAAATCTGTTACAAAATTAGTATTGGATGCATCGCCATCACCAAGCTAATAGATGCCTGAGATGATCGGATAGTGTTTCATTAGTACCTAATTCTATCCTGCTGTTAAAAAATACTCATATCCGATTCTTTGTGATTCAAATCGTATTATCCGTATCCGAAAACTATTCAAAAGCGTGTCTTTAATAATACATAGATAGACTCGGAATGGAACAAAAAAACTGAAAACATGCTTCCGAAGATAATAAACAAATGATTGTGCAATTTGCAGCTTTCTTCAAGAGGTCAAATGTGACCAAAAATTTGTTTCACAACCTCAATCCTCAAAATATCGAATAAAATGTTTCAGATCGAATATCCTCATCTGCACCCAGTTCCAGATTAAAACCAATTTTCGGTCATCCTTATCCGGTTGAAAACTTACTATGATGCCGGATATCCAACGGCAAACCGGATAGTGATCACCTTTGACACAAGCCATTATTCCAATGTGGTATGGGAACAATAAATCAAGGAATACTGTCAAAAAACGGTAGAATCCATGTCAAAGCGAGTAACCAAAATCTTGTCCTTCCATTACTGTATTAGGTTTACAGAATTATTAATTTTGCTTTGCAAGTGAGATTTGCTATATTCTACTTAAAATGTTAAATTTAATGTATAGTTGTGAAATTCGCAAAGAAACTGTGGTATGTGGATTTTTGAGATCAGCCTGCGACCTTTCAAAATTCACTAATAACAATGGTTAATGGTTATAATGTAAATTTTATATAAAGCATATCATTTCCTAGTCATAATATCGAAAAGGTAATGAAGCTCTTAGTCAGTTATGAATGATGAAGGAGGCCCAAAACAGGTCTCGCACCAGCACATTGTTTTCCTCTCAAGGACCCTGGACTGGCTGGGGAAGTCAGTGTTGGGGGAATACATAGCAAGCAAATATCCGTTCATTATTATACGAAATCTAAGACTCGAGCTAAGCCAGAGTCACCACTTATTTGAAGCACGGTACACAATCCCATAGCCACGGGGGCGGTTCCCCCCACATTTTTTGTGCCCAGAACATTTGTTTCAAACGTAAATAAAAACAATTATCTTTCTTTAAACATATATTTTCCCCCAAAGCCTTAAAATCTGGCTACAGATCTGATAGTACACAGAAAAACAAATCATTAGAAGCACACTGAAATGCAACAACACTACAAAAAAACAACTTTTGTTTGGCTTATTAGTGATGGTCTTACGATATTACCGACATTTAACGCTATGTTTTCGTCGTGCAAGGTCACTGACCTTTCAAGGTCGTCACGGGTCAAATCCAAGATGGCTCCACATCTAAAATTAAACTTCATGGTATATGGATTGATTTGCACAATGCGTCAATTTTAATGAGCTTAACGACTGTACTATATGTCTTCAACAAACTTCTAAGTGCTGCTTACAGTAGCCAGATTAACCTCTCGAAATTAAGTGTTTCTGCAATTGTAAATGATCTTGCAACATGCAATAGCAGTAGTTTCTGACTGAAAATTCGCAACGTCACAAAAGAAATTTTTACTTTGTTGTGAATCTTTTCTTATTGCCTAAGTGTTATCTAGCATTTTGTTATATGTCCATCATCTGTGTTTTTATTCCGAAGTAGCCATTCCATTGAAGTCTGTGTCTTGTTACCGCCGTCGTCAGAGTCGGCGCAAAATGAACTTGCATTTGAATGCATTTTGACATGTTACAGCAAACTGCAAGTTCTGCTTTTGAAGTGTTCAATAATAAGTTTACAACTGTCTATTTTTCAGTTAGCCTACTTTTATTTAGGTGTTTCTGAAATAAAAGAATACATTTTGGGGCAATGCAGTTTATTTCCACGGCTTACACAACGTCGGTCCGCTTAGTGCAAGGACGAATGAAAAATTGCGCATTTACATCCAAAAGCTCTTCGAAAATATTTCGCATTAAATCCGAAGCAGTCAACCGAAACATCGTCTTGTCACGAACACATTTCAAAAAACAGAATACTTACCGGTGCTGAAACTGTCTGCAGAGGAAGCAGAGATCGATCTTGACATAGACCGCTTCTTACGCACCTTTTTGTCCTCCGCAAACGAGATTTGCTGAAAGATAACATCACTAAGAATCATAAACCAGCGTGCAGATAGACGTAACAAACATTTTCACAGCATATACTTTTCACCGCCGTTACTGCAGAAACTTTAAATTTTATTTAATGCTACTTATAATGTTCATGTTGGCGTTTTATTAACTACGACGAATACGTTGTTTTTTTTGTTTTTTTTAACCAGGGTTTTTTAAAGGCGTTTTAGGTACCCGATTCGGGTCCCTAGAATTTCAAATCGGGTCCCTAGAATCAGGGAAAATTATCATCGGGTCCATAAAATCAGAGAAAATCGGGTCCCTACAGATCCATACCAGGTTCCTAACGTTTTCCTTAAAAAAACCCTGATTTAACCCAAAAAATCATTCCAATAATACAACCTACACTTCTTAACATACATCGCCCAACTTGCACAAATCCAACGGATTTAACACCAAAAAACATCAGAAACGTGAAAAGACATCGGATCTTGATTGGAAAAACATTCTGAAAAAAAACGGTTTAAGCCACAAGGTCTTTAAGAAATCGATTACAATGCATGGCGAAGCATCGTACGATTCTCATTTAAAGAGATCTGTGTTTATGTACAGGCAAATGCTTCTACTAACTGTAACCAAAAATGTTCACTCCAACACGTCTCGTAAAAAAATATAACTTCAAACCGAAAATTGACATTTATCGGTCAACATCAACACCTTGATGCAGCACCCTGCTCGTTTCTCAAGCACTTTGGAAATTCAGCTTTGCAAAATAATTCCAATCAACCACACAGAAGCACAAAGTAAAACAACAAGAAACAGAGACGCGGAAGGCAGTGACGAACTTATCCAAGAGACAAGAACGCTTTGTAGACCAACAAGCAGCCATAAGCCCAGGTCCTAGCCATGGGAGGATTCGGGGGCAGTCCCCCAAATTGTTTTGTGCCCAGAAAATTTTACTTTAAAAGTGTAATAAAAAAATATTTGTCTCCTAAAGTATTTTCCCCCAAACCTTAAACGGGCCTGCCCGAACTTCATAGTTTGCGATCGTGCACGTTGTCAAAATATGTGATATGAACAATTTCCATCGCATTTGCTTTTTCAAAGCTTTTGGGGTGAGTCAGCTAAAACTGTTTTTTCTTTCATATTCAAAATCCATTAGCAGAGAACTAGCACATACCAAACAACTTATTACATTTAGGCATCATATTTTACAGATCCTGTTCTTCTGAAATTATCCTTTTGTGTAAAGATATAATGTTCATTTTTGTTCATTTAATTTTTTTTTTATCAAAAGCGAACGAAATATTTTTCCAACATGTTGAAAACATAATAAACCGGATATGGTAAAAAAACATTGGAAGTCCAAAATCAACCACCTCAATCACAGATAATTAATTAATCAACAAACAATTTAAGATGATTTGAAGTAGCTTCAAATTATGAAAACAAATGTCCCGTGCTTCTTAGTTTTGTCGTAAAAAGTGATGAGTAACAGCTGCGAACTTTTCAAACTGACATTAGCGATGTTTTAATCGCCTACGATTTGGCGTGAAGAAATACGAAAACCGAGCCCATAGCGCTTTTATCACGAAGTTAGAGTAGGCCACCACTGCTGTGGTGTGGTGACCAGGGCCAGCCCTTCCACTAGGCCAGGGAGGCGTCCGCCTAAAGCGTAGCCTTCAGGGGGCGCAGAATTAGTTTTTTTTCCTGGTTTCCATGTCTCGAATATTTGAAGAGTCTTGCATTATTTTGTAAATACTGACGCTTGCGAGCCCGCCCTGGTGGTGACGTAAGTTGAGCTTGGCTACTTCGTGTAGGTACGCAAGTATTTGTCCAGCTTTTATTCTATTAGCTTTCACTTTCAAATTATGTGTCTTCCCATCGACAACACTAAATCTTAGTCTTGGCGCTGATTCTTGAGCTGTACGAGTAATCATCCTCTTAATTCTGAAGTTAAATTACCAGAAATCCATGCACAAACTTTTGGAACACTGGAGGCACGCGCACTCTGCTTTCTTATTAACGAACAAATACAAGCCTCAAGTTCAATGCAGAATTTCGCTTAATAAATTCCATACCTTGGCAAAGTTCTGAACGCAACGTATGCTTTTCAGAGTTTTAATCGAGTAATGTATTTACCAAGAAAAATGCAATCTCGCAGTATTCTTTTTCAGGTGGATATTTGGTAGCGCGTCACAGTAACATTACCAACCTTACTTTGTGAGCATTGCAACTTACAACAGCTGTCGCTTATTTATTAGTGCGTTCGAGTTGGTACCAGCACTGTGCTTTGCCACAGTTTTTAAAAACCAAACAATGTTTGCGGATGCGCAACGCGTTTCCTGTTGATTCACAGTTAAATTTTGATGATGCTAGGAGTCAACCACTCTTCACCGTTATACGTTCATGACAACAAGTTAGCAAATACGCGCTAGACCGCAATCTCTTTGCAATAACAGCTTTCACTCGCAGCTCCTTTGCAGAAAATATTGTAGCTTGTGCAATGTTCGCGTATTCGTAAATCGTTCTCTCGCAAAATAGGGAACACGTTCAAAATATGTTCAATGTAAACTCAAAAAATGTATTGATATACGTATAATTTTAAGTTTCAGCCATCAGTTTGAATGTATTTAAGAGAAGGAAAATGACCAGAATGTTCATCTGAATGCCCAGGATGTGGTAAGAATTTAAAATGGATATTTTGGTGAGGAGTTTCCTTCCTAGCGGTCCAGCCTTATCATATAACAGTAAATAGATGGAATACAAACTAAATACTCTATATGAAATACACTTAAAGCCTTTGTTACTACTAAGCATATCCTTCTTTTTGGGAAGTGGAATCAAATGTATGATTCGACCAGAAGCTGACCAACTATTTAGATCGTATTCCACCACCCGCAAGCATGGCACAAACCTTAATGTAGAAATAAAGTTTGGGACATTGCTATGTATAGTGAACATCAATGATCTAGCTCTTCGCTCAAAATTTAAAACAGCTCTTTATGGGGATGCCCTCTCACATTTCAGTCTTTCTGCATTGCTAACTATTGTTAATCATTGCTGCAATTTAAATCTCATGACTGGATGTCTTCAAATAAACCATCAACAAATTATTTCAATCTATATATATTTTGACATGAAGGAAAGAACAAGATAACTATCAACGAGCAATCTGTGAGTACCTGGGCGTTTTTTTGTTGAAAAATCGAAATGATAATCACATCTATAGAAATATTGCCGTAAGACTGGCCTAGGCATCTAATCTGATGTATAAACTAGGAATGTTTCAAATAATTAAATTACTTCACTATATCTTTGAATAGAGCTACTTAAATCATTGTGTTACAGCTTGGAAATCTGCAAATACTGTACTTCACATTTAAAATCACTTAATGTACATCAAAACAACATATTGCAAAACACGACATATATTAGTAATGAGGCATATGTAAAACCAAAAATTACAGGATATTTATGAATCGGAAAACGCCATATTAATACGCAGAGCTCAGGATGTTTACTCCCCAGTGTTTACAATAACCTAGCCCAGAGATCATCTGATATACGTAACTACTACACAACATACGCTGGCAAAGAAAATTAGTTTCTTCCTAGATTTAACAGCAGTACAGGTATGAAACTGATATCTTACAAAGGAGCTGTGCTGTGGGGAGAAGCCAATCCAGCATACAAAAACTTACCTTTCCCAGTCGTTTAAAATAGCTGTGTGATTCATTTCTACCACAAGACAAATTTTTGTAAAACTTTATGTCACTCTTCACAGGTTTTATTGTGTTGTTAAAATTTTCCAACCGAGTATTTTGTGAATCGCTCTTCTTACGTTCCTAAATTTTCCTTATCTTTTTCTTGGCTTGTTTTCTTGCTATTTTTCTACGCAATGTCACGAGTCTTTGTTTTTATATTTGATCTATGTGTACAGTATATCATAAAGCATATCTGAACAACAAGTTACCAAACAGCGATTTTTCCCGCTAACTTGACATCTGAATTCACACCTGAAAATTATTATTTTCTTCAAATTGGGGAATCGGTTAACCTACGGATTTTTTTGGTCTACCAATGTCATCCTTAGTAATACTTTCAACGATGTACCAAGAGCGTTTTGCTTCTATTGTTTTGAACCCAGCTGCTTGCGGTGAAAAAACACAGTGAAACAGACAAAAATCCAATTTAATCGTCATGTTCTAACTAAACGCCAAGCACGGAAGCAGATACAGATATCCGCCAACACAACAGTGTCTTCAAATAACATTAACAGAAGTGGGGTTGAAGAAAAACAAAGCATCAATCACCTCATTACTCTCTGTGCTGCATGCACTACTGACGCTGTCTAATCTGCTCACTGACAAACCACGAGAATGCAACCTTCGATTCTTGCTGATTTGTCGTCGCAGCTGTCGTCGCTTTTCTTCCAGGTCCATCGCCTTGTTTCCTGCGCCAGCAGGGTCACGACGTGGTGAAAGAGGACGCATTTCCACAGTTTCACTTTTGCCCGCATCGCTCATTTTGAACAGCGCAGCAAGATTTCAAACAGCAATCAAGTTTTACGAAATACCTACTGAAAATTATCTCTACGTTGAATCCGTATCCTCGCTGTTGATTGACTGCTTCAAGGTTAGTGCGATCACGAACAATAAAACTAAACAGAGGATCTGTAATTTGGCGGATTTGTTAACTTAGTTTAAATGTTTGTGCTGACCGTTAGAGCGCTAATTCGTATAATACAGGGGTCGCCAACAAGTCGATCGCCGGGTTCAGCTGGTCCATCGCGCCTGATTTGCATTGAATTGACAAGATACCTATAATGAACACTGTCAATGTATATTCCAGAAAGTATATAAAAATTATCCATGAATTGATTGGTCGCGTATATTTTCGGTGCCTCTTGCGATGGCTGACTATGGGCTAGCAAGGCAGATGCCGCGAAGGTATTGTGATATGTTTTCATATTATTGCGTAAAAACCTGATTTAGGCGAACAGACACTTTGCCTTCTATCTGTGAATCACTTACTATGGTGATGGTACACTGTATTTGCACGTGCGATGCTCAACTTTGGCATTTTGCACTTGTGACTTTATTACCGACCGGTCGATCGCGAGTTAACAAGAAATTTTCTAGTCGATCCCAGTCGAAGACAAGTTGGCCACCCATGGTACAATATATAAGCGAAGGTTAGAAAAATATGTACAATATGATATATCTACCTACGTCAATTAAAAAAGTGCTACGCCAACAGTTTAAAAATGCGCAAAATGTCAAAAATGTTCAATCCGCATAGTTCTAGTTGAAAACTTAGGTCGTGTTTATGCCGTAGCTAACTACTCTCCAATTTAACTAAAATTCATAACAACATTGCATACTCTGCCTCAAACAGACTGCAGCTTCTTTCGCTCTTTGTTCCGACTAGTTAAATACAACCATTTGCAGCACACATAGCACATTGATTGTTTATTGATCAAGACAATCAAACCAAAATTTTCAGCAACCTGGCAAAAGCACAATTCTGGGACGAACAGTCTACTAAAAATGTATGCTGATAACTGATACATAAAATTCCACCAGTATGGAGGTTTATTTTCTGCTACTTACGCCAGTAGAACGCTCTGGTTTCAGCCTAAAAATGCTGCATATACTGCAAATATACGCGTGCCGGCAGCAACTAAAGCAACACCACTTGCAGGTGTACTACCTCCCAGGACAGTGACGATAGATCACGTAGCACCGGTGCTTTCCTGCACGCATGAATGGCGACGCAGCACCATGACGCCACGCATCCTGGCGATGAGTTTGGAGCGGCGAGAGCAAGACAAGCGCGTACAAGTTCTTTGAGGTCTAGCATACCACAACAAATTCTTATCAGAAGCTGAGAAAGTTGGCTACAGCATACCGCGTCTATCTCACTGTTAACAAGCACGGTACAGACAACATGTCTCAACCCATGTCATGCGAATTCACCATCGCTCACTACTTTCGTTAGTATACTAATAACATCAATCGTTGATGACCACAGAAGACCAATTAAAAAAATTCCACGCAAATTGTGTTCACTGAAGACGAAACTAATGCGTTACTCCACTTAAAGTCATTATCAGCGCAACAAGGATTGAACGCAGCGAGCCTCAAGATACCAAAGACAACCTAAACATCAGCATGTGAGGCAAACAAGCGCATACCCAACCTTCCTCCGAGTTGCTGCTACATAGCGCTAAACGGCGAACGTGTGTCTTACTGCACTGAGAGCTTCTCAGACATGCACTCAAGCATGCCTTCTTCGTCGGAAATACTCGTATGAATGGCGGCAATATCGATCGATACCTATTCCTAGCCAGGGCAACTCCTCATGACCAGACAACTAAGAACTGTCTTTGCTGCCGAAATAGCAAGGAAAAGCAACGCAGCTAACTATGCAAGCACAATCTTCCCACCGTAACAATAGGTTGGTTGCAAAGCAGTTTATCTCTACCTGTGTTTTCATGATTGACATGGGTGAAGAAAACATTCTGGTGGACAACAACGTCTGCCAGCATTAACTTCTTTAGCAAGTCAAACAAAAACTTAGCCGTTACATATGATTAGGACAACAACTTTTGAAGGAAACAACACTACTGAAACTCTCCTAAGAGTTATTTTGAACTTCCAAAAGCAACAATTTCAAACTTGTAGATTGTTTTTTATGATAATGCTCTTAACAACTAGAATCCAAGTAACTACTCTCCACATGTGAGATAAGCAAGGAATCTATCGGCAATTTTTTAGAATCCAGTCACTGTAATATGCATCAAAGTATGGGCTAATTTGATCAAAAAATCGTAATAAACAGCAACTGAGTTTAACAGAGTTTCGATCGTAGTAATTACTAACACAGAAAACTTGAGCAATTTTTGGGTGCATGCAGCACAGTCACGTTTTTCCACACCTTTAACATTTCTCGCGAATAAATCGCAGAACTTACAAAAAACCCTCTGCTTGGCNGAATAGCTTTTCGAAAGCAGAGCTATGTGAGACTCAAAAAGCTGAAAAATCATCAACTAANCACATTCCATCAAAACGATCTATACACGGTTAAATCCAAAAACAAACGTATTTCAACTGCACGATCTTTAGCTTTTGTCTGTCAAAATCAGAGGACTACTACTTATACCCTGAAACGTTGACTGCTTGTGAAAGAACTTATCTTTGCGGAGTAACGCTTGGCGTCGTGGAGACAATGGTGAGCTTTTTTAAGGCAAACATGGAACAGGAGCGTTTTTCAATTGAAGGAACGATTCTACAACCACGATAATTCACACCAATCAAGCAAGCATTTGATTAAATATGATACTTCTCAAACAAAGGCCCATTCTAAAAGTTTCGCTAGAAGAAATGTGGTTTCGTTACATGGAATGTCGTTCCGCTAACCGAATTGAAGCGAAAAACCAAACGGCATACTTCGAGAAACATTAATCAAGAGCTTAACGTTTAAAAAATCGGAATATTTTAACTGCTCAATGCGCCTAATGCTCTTCTTACCAAAAACTGACACAATCGAACTGTAGCCTGCAGCTTAAAAGTACATCTTTCGGCTTGCGGCATTGGCATGACGCAGTTTCCTAATTAATCAACAGAGTCTGCGCAGCAGGTTTTATTGCACTGTCGGTACAAAGAAACTGTGATTACGATATCTGCTGAGCTATGTGATTATACGCATACAGCGGAATCTCTACACAGCAAGTGCGCCTTCACTTCAGCTGAACAGCGGAGCGAAGCCTCGCGTAAATAGAGTTTAATGTTAAACAAACTTAAAGTGGTGAGACGCTTTCATAAGCCTTGCATCGGTTTAACAATTTAAAATGTGATATTTATTGGTCGGGAGACAAGACCAGTGCTCATACAACGACTAGGCTGACCTCTCTGTTCGTACTGTTTGGGGATATCAGCAACTCAGTGCTATCCGCAGTCAACCTCCAACACAACTTCTTGTACCCTACAGCAGCAGAGTTGCTGTGCGCTACATCAGCGTGGCCACAGTTGTTACAAATTGGCGATCTTAAGTGGCGATTGCAATCAAATTTAACTTAATTTACTTGACAACTCAGAAGACCTGAGGTTCTGTAGAACGCTGCATTTGAAACCCAAAAGCTGTTCGCTGTTTATGAGGTTTTCTGAACAGCACACCAGTCGACGTAGCAGGAACGGGAACTGCGGCCTGCCGATATCCACTTCGGTGTTGAATGACTGTGCACCGGAACATAAGCCAGCAGCTGCTGTAGTCAACAGCATTTAAAAATCAGCAATGTCAATCGTGCACAGAATAACGCTGTTCGGCTTGTTTTCTACGCTTAAAAACGATGTGTGGCAGGGATTTTATTGCTACACTCAGCTGTTAATATACAGCCAAGGAGCTCGGGAACAGTTGGCTTTATTTGATACCTTCGGTTGCTTGTCACATTCGGATCGGTCAGACTGGGCAATGCAATTGTCTGCTTGAAAAAAGCCTTGAAACGCTTGAGAAAACCTTTTAATGATTTTCACTGCTCAATCCACCTCCAACAACTTTGGTATCTGCACCATATACAAATGGTACGTGGTATTTCTGCGCTGATACATTAACCCACATGCTATCAATGTCTTCCAATTTAATTGCATAAACAATACGAATTGGCGGGACATGTGACTTCTCCATTTTTTTAACTCCGTGGGGTCGAATTTTGCATAAGTGCACTTGCATTCCTGAAATACCATCAGCGACAGACGACTGCTCTTGATAACTGCCTAACATCAGAAAAACCAAAACAATATTCCATTGGAAAGTCACTCACAGCCATCGTCCAATAGAGACAAACATTTCCGACCAGGTTGCCACAGCCCGTGCCAGCTCGTCACGGGGAATTGCTTTTCACACAACACTGCAAAACCCGTTTGGCTCAACACCGTTTCTGTGGGGACGCTCGACCACATTTACGCTAAATTTAGCCAGTTCCCTGCGTGAACAGAACGCAGACGAGCTTCAGAGAAAAGAGCTATTCTGCGGAAGGACGGTATGCAACACGAAACACGTAGAAAATCACCTGTAGCAAATCATTACTTTTAACGTAAGATGTACAAATTTACACTTCAATACCGTGATCAAGTTCAATCGAAAGCCAAAAACCGATCGCGTTGCCATACTTTGCATAATTTGGTTTACATTAAGGTGATTCGGTGTTCTCACTTAGAACATCCTCAGCTGCATACGCGAAATTCAGTTAACCGCAACAGGACCACCATGCAGGTAGCGTATAGAACACCGCACCATTGAGCAGGAAATGTTACCCATATAATAATGAACAAATAACAGTGAAACAGAAAGTCATCGCCTCGACATATTCTTTACCACTGGCAGCCGCAGCTTCGAATGCGCAGAACAAACAGTGAGCTTCAATTGCCTAAGCTGGTGAAACATGTCCTGTTGCTATTTCTAAATGCACAATGGACACAACACAGGCGACAATTCAGTTACCAACGGCGTAAGTATTTACAATGGTTGGTTTGTTTTTGAAAAGTGCGGTTGTCACCGATCCTGTTCCACCTGCACGTTGCAGTGACCACAGCTCCAGAAAACACTGAAAGGTTGCTTTGTTCAGATCCAGTGATTTGTAGAAGTGAAAGAAGGTACCAGTTTTTTCCTGTGTTTTTCTAGACTTTAACTAGCACTGACCACTGAACAACGGCGCAAACAACCTCTATATCCGACTGTTGTGACAAATTTTCCAACACAAGACCGTCCCATTAATATGCCGCACACAGATGTACTGTAAGTTCCACCTTTTTTCCAGTCTTGGCAGTTCTGGCGATAGCAGCGAACTGGTTTAGAGGTACACAAGAACAAGTATTTTCGCAACACCGATATCCAAATTAAAGTCGTTTGCCACTCTACTAATCTTCCAATACCCACAACAGCGACTTTTCTACAGTCTGTAGACACAGGGAGCATTCGGTGGAGTGCCCCCAAATTGTGTTGTGCCCAGAACATTTTTAGTATATTTATTTGTATTTTATTATATTTATTTTAAATACACACTAAAAATATAGACTTACCCCCCTGAAAATATATTTTGAACCCCCAAACTTTAAAACCTGGTTATGGGCTGCTTTTCTGCAGTCTGATATTTCAATACAACTACAGTGATTTGCGGCAGGAATTCAAAACTTCGAGAATATTTTGGTGCATGTTATATACATTTTGCATACCTACTTCGCCCACTGTTTCATTTTTGTTATCTTTATTTGAATTTACCTTTACTCACATTAAACACTTTCCTTGTTCGTTGAAACTAGCGATGAAGTAAAAACTCCATTTTTCTGCCTCGAAATTCAAACCTGAACACGCCTAAACTTCTCAGCGAATACTGTGAGTATAAGGTATTATGTTACTTTGGTCATGACAGTTCTCCTTGGCTGGTCTTCAAAATCCCGTGCAGCGAGCATTTAGTGCTTTCCAGGAGGACAGACAGGAATAGTCAAACTTTTCAACCTTATCAATTTGATAAAACCTAGTTCTTGATTTAAATAACCGATAGAACTTAAACCCAAAGTAAAACATTAGCATTTGATAACTGGCTTACTTTGTCCGTATTGATGTTTATTTAAAACATTCCTCTCGTAAATACTTTCTTTTCCGTTTCGCTTATTTTTTGGTCCATGTTAGTGGTCTTTTTACCAGTGCTGAACAATGGTTCATGACATTGATTATTGCCCACCAGTAGGTGACTTCTTAAGCTCTAACCTTCCAGTAACAAGTAATAAGACTTACATCCAGTGCTGACAAACTTAACGCGAATGTAAACGACCAATGCCTATTTGCAGATTCCTAACAAGTGGTACATTGAAACATTAATTTTGCAGTTATTATATCAAAGCCATGTTCATGCAAAAACATGCGTAGATATATGACAAGAATTCATAACAAAAATTGATTTAAATCAGAAAATTTTGACGCAGCTGCTTTTCACAAAGTAACAGCTTTTTATCGTTTGGGCTCACTAGCAGAAATTCAGGGTTCCACAACATCGTACCTAGCATATCGCACGAGCGACCTGATGCTTTACTATCATTGCAACTCACAACTTATACAATCTATTATCTACAGTAGCAGGGGTCGACAACCTACGGCGCGCGTGCCACGCACGCCAAGTAATTTACAATGGCACGCAGAAGCCCCAAGTTTTACATATAATTTTGTTGATTCACACAGAAGGTATATTGACCTTGACATGTATAAAAATAGTATGTTGTTGGCACACTGAATGATTTGAAGCTTAAGTCGGCACACAGTTAGCAAAAGTTTGCCGACTTCCGAATTTTTCTATATCCTGTACAATACAATCTATATTTAAATACGGTACATATCGCTTTGCCCTTCAGAAATGCTCGTAACAGCGGCACTGCAGTGAACTCGCGAGCGCCATCTACCGTCTACGCACGGGCTGTGAGGAAACGAAATTTCAAAATTTTTACATTCGCTGCCCCGCACCCGTAGTGAACTACCGCAATATCACCCGCCCGGTGTGTCGGCGAACTGTGAACTTGAGATCTCAATCATAAGCAATGCCATTGGACTTCGTGACGTATCAGTCTCCGTTGGCTAAATTGTTTTTTTGTTATTGTTTTCATATTTTTTTGTGAATAACCTATGAATTTTAGCTCACTACATTGGAGCTAATAATCGAGTAGTACGGTGCGGTATGATGCTAATTGCGAATAGCAAATATCCTCCTCATGGGTGCTGCAGTAACTTTTCAGAGTGTTATAAACAACATCAGAAAAGATCAACCTCTGACAGAGCAATCGTATAAATAGTTCAGCAACAAAGACACAATAACATCAAGACCTATGACCGGAAAAATATGACTTAGCCCGCTTTGTTCCATTCTCATCGAGAAAAACTGATAAATGCAGTTGTTTGAAGTTGTCTGCCCCCGCTGCAAGAAGTGCGTTTTCGCATCAGTCAAATCAAGGATCTCAAATTGCTCACAACAAGCGAACAACGTGAACGGAACCGTACTGCTCCGCCTATTTCCGACAATCTATTGATCAGCACCTGCTGAAAATCTGTTCGTCAGACCATCCGAATGCTTGCAACGTACGGAATATGCGATTTTCGAGGGTGAGAGTTTGTATGTTCTTGGTTGTACTTTTTTTCAAAATGACTGTACTTTTTTATGAAAGTTTGCAACTTGCAAGTGCTAGTACGTAGAATAACATCACCCAGCCTAATTATTCTAGCTAACGTTAATAATTTAATAATATAAATTTCTAAATTCGTACATTGCTAGTTTCTGCTTCACACAGCGGTTGCCATGCTGAAGATGGGCGGTGATGCGATTGTAATCGCATTGTGACGTTTGAACGGTTATGGCGCAATTATGGCGAGATTGTTGTTTGATGCTACAGAACTCGAAAGTTTCTGGTGTTCAACCATGCAAAGTTACCAGAAATTGAGTGCAAAAAATCCAGCTTCAAAAAAGGTTGGGAAGCTATGCCTTAATTGGTTGATTTACACAGTGCGCTGGACTCTTGTTCATCAAGCTCATCTTTTACGACACATTTGCAAAGGGGTCGAAGTACAAGCATTTTGAAGTAATGGGAGCATGTGAACTATGAGTTCATTGCTGTCATCCTACGCACAGGTTACTAGTTGCGTAATTGTGATGAAAACGATTGAAAGTTATGCAAAAGTGTGGCAGTTTTGATATTAGAGTCTCGCGATGGATTGGATATACAAGACTTCAGAACAAACAGGAAGGTTTGGTTGATGTTGATGTAGTTAACGGTATACGACCTGCTCTTTACTTCTGATTGCTTTTTTCGAAAACAATGAGCTAACCTTGAAAGACTCCGGTGGCCTCCACAAATATCGCTCTCTTAACCGATTCCTTCGAAGCGGAAGCACTATGCAAACATGACTAATGCACAGGTAAAAGCACCAGATGATGGTATGCCACCGCTATAGAAACAACAAGTCACCCAGGCGAGGACAAATTTCAACACAGACTATGCCAAAGTCAGAAAGTCAGGCTCACAAGTGTTTTTCTTGGGCAACCACGAAAAACACAGCATGACATCTGTTCTCCCGGACACCAAATGATCTCTTCGTTACGTGAGGTACCTGTAGGACATAAATCTTAACTATGGTTGCTTGAAGAAGGAAAAGAAAGTTACATTATTGCTTGAAGAAGGAAAAGAAAGTTATTCAATCTCCATGGAATTTGCATCGCGGTAATAATCAAATCAAACTATCTTTATGATGGGTGTGCGTGGATCAAGAAAGGGTTATGGCAACCCGAAGAGGATTTCTTTTTTGTCGGGTTTTTCTTTTCCTC
>JGI24021J15306_10003506_pt1 | contig 17735 bp, 15 predicted proteins | sample Ectturendosymbi1_FD_15306 | JGI IMG/M metagenome (IMG submission 15306)
ATTCCTGGAAACAGCTCAAAACATTGAATTATATATATCTTGAGTATTTAGGAAGCTGTTGGAAGCTGTAAAAAAAAGTTGCAAAAACTTGCCCTAGTAATGACACATGTGTATCCAGCGCGCGAGGAGGTTATTGACTTCCTGGCTGATGTGCAATTAAGCATATACAGTAGACGCCGCTTAATATGACCACCTTGGGACCAGACCATTTTGGTCATAATATCCCAATGGTCATAAAAACCGAAGTCGCCATAACCGCACCTGAATCGACGCCGTAAGCCACGAGAAGCCCAAATACCGTCAAATTCATCGTTTAACTAAAGTAACAGTGTGACGTTGGCAGTACAACAAAGTACAGTACTGCAACAGTACAAGTGACGGTAAAATTAAGTACAGTATGTAACAAGATGCACAAGCGGTGATACAGTATAACAAAGTAAATGGAGAAAATGTTGGTCATATTATCCGAATTTGGTCATATTAAACGGATAATTTTAAATGGAGAAATTCCGGACCGTACCAAATTGGTCATAATAAGCGGCTGGTCACATTATCCGTGGTCATAAGCGGCGCCTACTGTATTTGCAAGCATTACCGCGCAATTAAAACAGATTGTTTAGACACAGAAAAAGCGATGCGAACCTATTTTTATAATTGAAATGCAGATTTACGATCATGAGTGCACAACTGCCTCAGTCGAGCTGTTTCATCGTTTCTGGTTCAGTTTGATAGCGTCAAGGTTCCAAAATCCGTCCAGTCAGATTATTATTAGGCACTGTCCATGCGTATTGAAAAAAAACAAAAAAATTCTCTTCAAAAAGGTGCGCCACCTATAGAAGCTGGAATGGAAGTTGTGCCACTATTCTGTTTGCTTTGGCCCTCACTCCGTTTGCTTTTGGCCCGCGCTCGTGGACACCCATTGAAATAAGCGTTGCTTCCAACTGTGCAACAAAATAAAAACCGATGGCAAACGCGAAACAGGATTAGATGGCGTAGACAGCACTTACTCGCATGGTAAAGAGCTTTGGAACTGAGCCCGTCAGTTTTCCGGCAACGTAAAGGCCAAACAGATGGCGATCAACAGCCTTGCCATTCATTGCGTCAAACTTGTACTTGGTTTGATACGAAATGGCGTCCTTCAAATGTCTAATCTTCTCGGAAGCAGGAACTGATGGATCATCAAATTTCTGCACAAGGTGGAGTTAGTAATGCAAGACACTAGTTCAGGATGTAACACAAACTGTCTACCTTCACAAAGGCTACGGAGTGCTCCGAAACAGGTCGAATTGTTTCCGTTCTGCCCAGTTTGAAAAGCCTTGAACAATAATAAGGATGTCGAATTAGAGAAGGTGAATGTCAACATGCCGCTGACGATGTTATCAACGCGCGAATGCGGACACTGGATCAATTGCAATCCGCCAAGGTAACATTCAAAACAAATGCAAGCTATCTCCGGCCGCTTAAATAAATGTAAGCTATTGCAATCGAAGTGGAACATCGGCAGACGACATTTCGACGATGTCAGCAACGCCTGCTGGTCTCTCAATAGTTCACTTGACATTATTAAGTGGTCAGGGAAGCCTTGACAAACTGGAAAAACATAAATAAAGTGCCATATAACAAGTTGCACCTGGTTGTCCCTGTTTCGTAAGTTTTAGGAATCTCCTTGTGAAGCCGGTAAAAGGCAAGTTGCAGTGACATCTGCATGTAACCATCCGGACTTAATCGCAGCTTTTTCATAAACGATTTACCTTTGTCCATGAGATACGCATGCGTGTCAACGTCGCTGGCCTGGCATCAAAAGAAAACAGGCGTTTTTTTGGGAAAAAACTTATCAGTGGACTTATCAGTAGAGCAACAAAACAGTTCAGGCTACGACTGGTTACGATCAGAGGAATGCATTGCGATTACGAATGATTTTGCTGGTAGAATGGGTGCAGCCGAAATAACGAGTCTTCTACTTCGGTAAATTTCTTCTCGCCGGGAGTGTTCGGCGTTCCAGGCAGGTAAAACTTTTTCCGCATTGTGGGGGCGTTTTTCTTAACAATAGAAGACGACAAAGAACTAAATATGAGGCTACTGCCTTGGTTGCATCTTCTGTACGTTGAAATTAAGCAAATGTGCATTGTTCGAATAAATCTTACTTAAAACACGCGTTCACACCAAGCAAGATAAATACAAGAAATAGTTTCAAACGCAAAACGACGGAACTCCACAACTGTTATGTTTATCGCAAAAAGCGAATGTTTTTTGTTGCTTAATCAGAAATGCAATAAGGAGAATTTAAATATCGAAAGACCGTGCACTTATATGCCGTACTCAAGCGTTCCTCTTCATCTAGGTATTCTGGGGACGAAGATGCAGCAAAGGAATGTTCACCTAGCCAAAGTTGGGCTACAGACTTCAATTCGTCTTAAATCAAAACTGACTGCGAATAGATTTGCAAGAGCAACGTTCAACTCACGAGTTTATCCCAATCTGTCTTGACTTCCGCAATTTCATCCGTGAATTCATTCAAGTTCCATTCCAACAACTGCGGTTGAGCAACACTTTTATGTTTGCGTCGTCCACCGTCGACTGCATTGCCAGAAATGTCATATTTTGAGTGATATAAACAGTATTCGTGCATTCGTCCAGCCACCTGTCAAAAAAAATTTTATGGCTAAAAATATTTTTCAAAAGTTTTTGTTTGAAAAAAACGATGCGCCCCACAATTAAAGGATGGTGATGGTGAACCACTATAACTTTACGTATTGCCGGCAAATAGTATTGGAGGTTAGGTTTTGCGTTTTTGCGGACAAGTAATGATATATAATTCAGTTAAAACCGGATGCATGACAAAGCTTGAACGTTTAATGCACTCAATGCATGGGAAACACGTCNATCGCTGAACTAGATCAACTTTCCACAAATCAAAGTGAGTTGATGGTGAAGCTCACCATCTTACACAAAAGCAGAAACGAAGCGACTTGATGAAGAAATTAATGAGTTTCTTCTCCGAGTAAAATTATTCCAAAAATAGAGAAAAACTTCGTTTCAACTAAGAAACAACAAAAAAACAAGAAACGACGCACAAACTATGAGGTGTAAGTAAAATTTTAAATAAACTGTGCTAAAGCGCACTCTCCAAACTTGCCGTGGCCTCCGCAGTGCTGTGTTCCAGGTTGTAACCAAAAGCGTTGTTGGCCGCTACAATAACGCAAAGAGACTTGTCGAACCATCTGTCGAAGCCGTTTCCAGTGAGGAACAAATGGAACTCGTCGCTGATTGTCTAAAATCACGACGCATAACGACGAATAACTGTTAACAAAACTCTAGCTGTCTGGTTTCATTCAGTCAGTTCGCGAGCAGCAAGAACCTTTGCAGTCTGACAAACAACGTACACACCTTACATGTTCAGGCAACGGCCACGAGTTTTGTTTAGCTGTTGAATGTTATTCTGTATCAGAAAACCACCCGAGCCGCAAGCATAATGTACGCGAAGCATCATAATGTTTTACCTCGGGTTTGGAGTCATCCAAAATCAGGCAAAGACATGCGCTCTCCACATCTTCCAAGCTCCTGGCGTTCAAAGAATCTTTCTGCAGTCGTTTTCTAATCTGAAAAAATGGGAAAACCTCTTTCGCCTAGTGATTTCTGGACAAAATAACACTTGAGGCAACGGTTGATGGGTGACAGGTCAAGTTCGATACTAACCAGCTCACTTGCATGACGTTTGCAACCCAGATCTTTACATTTTATATTGTAAAATGGCGCAACAAGTTAAAGAAAAAACAACTCTTTTCGTGTTTTAGTGGATGTGGTTTAAAACGAATATTGTGGTTCGTGTCGCTTTTTCTTTGCAGATACTGGATAAGCTGCAAGCTCTACCATGAGACCAGCATCCTTGTTAGCACATATTAAAAAAATATATGCCATCAAAACATTTCATACAGTTGTCAAATCCAAAGGAAGTTTGACGTAGAAAATTCGCTAAAAATGAATTGAATTTTTTCTTTATTGAACAGTAAATTCAAGTCTTGACAACAATTAACGCAGTGTGCTAAACACTTTTTCGGCAAGGTCGGTAATGCCCGCAACCGAAATGCTAACGACCGTCGTTTAATGCCATGCATTATATCTGTCCGATTTATCACTGGATGTGTTATGTCCGTCCGATTTGCCACTTTATGTGCTATATCTGTCTCGTATATCAAAACAAACGTATCCGACTTAGCAGTTTGTGGTGTTAACTGTGTCCGATATTACCCAAAATTTGTTGTATGCAAAAAGCGCGCCATAAACGTGGTTTATCAAACCAGCAGATACCGTGGTTGAAGAAATGGTCAATGTGCGTTTTTTCGAATAATAACGAAAAAGGGAAGAGACGCTTTTGGTGCGAATACACAGGTTTGACTTTTGCGAAACATGTGTGGTATAAGCAGGCCCGTAACCAGCTTGGGACACCAGGGGAGCGCAGAGCTTTCAGAGAGGGTCCCAAATTTTTTAAACTAAGTCCAACACATTTTTTCAGGGGGGACTCACGCCCTGGTTACGGGCCTGGGTATAAGCTTTTTGCAACTGCAATAAGAAGTATAGCATCACTCGCTTTATTACGCCCTTAAATCAAAAGCCTGAATTTCAGTAAGGTCAATGTGGCAATGCTGTATAGGTAAAGAATTTTCAAATCATACGAGGTTATGCTTAAAGTTCGAATAAAAACACATGGATGAATTTGTTAGCAAAATAAATACCTTCTGTCGTGCAATTTGGCACGAATTTCTTTTGCAGGGTGCGGTAATGTGGATATCGAAGTTTTTGCAAACCCACATCATGGCAGGAGCAAAATGTGCGTAAGTGAGCCTGACAAAGGACTAGAACCCGAGAAGTTTGAAAATAATTTGCTTTAACGTAAATAACGAATAAAAATAATATCTGGTATAAGAGCCATTAAGTACGCTCAATTAAAGCCCAGAGCCGCGTTTCTACTTTCTAATAGACAAAACAGAAATTAAGGCCTTACCTGAGCCCACCTGGTTCTATTTGCAGTGGTGAACACACTGGGGTTGATTGCAGGTTTATCCGCAGACTGATCCTTCGCATCTGCATCAGACATTATTTTTTCTAGCTGGCTTTGTAATTCCCTTGGAGTTAAAAGCGTCTCTTTGCCACTGGTGTCTTGAGCGTAAAGGAACACCTTGTACATGAAGTTGTTCCTGTACAAAATACGAGATAAGGACGTGTTTAAAATGCAAGTGTATAACCAAAAAGTAACCAGTGACCGCAGGATGAGTAGTTTGCATTCAAAACCAGCTTGGCAATATGATGAGATATTCAGCAATAACATAATCCACTCAACTACCCTGCTCTTTTTTAAATCCTCAAAACACTTTCACAAAATAGGCCCGACGTGTAACAGAAAAGCAGGAATCTGTTTAAGGAAAAAAGTATGCTGGTTCACAAATAAGAAATCCTTCCTGCGAAATAAAGTAAAGCATTGGCGCAGTCCTTTCAAATGAAGTGACCGCAAGCTTTCGACATCATGATAACCTCGCAGCTGGTTTATTAAAGAGGGATGACGATAGGGACAGTCGGCAAGGCATTCTCAAAGCAAAGCTCGAAGAACGTTAACCAATGGAGTGTCAAAGCAAAACTTAAGCCGCTTCTCTTTAGAATTAAGTTCAAACAGGTTAGCATGGACAATGGCAAGTGCTTGCTGTAACACCAGCACGACTTAAATCGAAGTGTGTCAAAAACTTTTTTGGGTGACTTCCTCATAGCGGACATTGCTCGAATGATCCCTCATCGAAAGCAATGTTTTATCAAACCTTTCAGGTCAAGTCATTTGCGATAACAAAAAGTTTGATAAAAGCAGGTTTGTGTTACTTAGTCCACAAAATGCAATTATTTCCGTCAGCTTGGAGAAAATGAACTTGGATAGGAGGACTTAATATTTTACAAAACGTTTCAACAAAAAATATTGACTCACGTCGAACCTCACGCCACTATAAAGTGCGATAAAACTTGTTACGGACTTTAGTCAAGCATTCGTTCCCTAGGAGATCATTACTGATATAAAATCCATGTCCACTATCCACGTCACAATATCATAAATGTCCTAGTCCAGCTCTATGAAAGGTGTAGACTTCAGGCTAGAAATCAGGACTCAAGGAGTCTAGATTTACTTCACATCAGGGTTTCTGTAAGGCGTTTTAGGGACCCGGATCGGGTCCCTAGAATCAGAGAACATTATCATCGGGTCCCTAAAATCAGAGAAAATCGAGTCCCTAGAATCAGAGACATCGGGTCCCTACAGACCCATACCGGGTACCTAACATTTTCCTTAAAAAAAACTGCTTTACATATATATAAAAAAAAACAAACTTAAATACATATTTCAGAGCTGCTCATGCGCTATGAAAATTTTTAACTTAAAATCTTCCAAAAAAACATGGTTCAAATCAACTATGTCCAACCCGCGGCACTCGGGCCGAATGCGGCCCAGCATAGGTTTTCGCTGTGGTATAAGTAGCCTACATACCGACAACTTGTCCGTATTTTGATCGTCTGAAGTTTGACATTTTGACGCAGGTGGTCCTCAGTGTCACTTTAGCACGTCTGTACTGCGTGCCGGGAGATTTCCATATGTTCACTGACATATTGGTGCAAACCTTTCCACTAGTTTTCTGATTTCTACCCTTGTTCCATTGGCGCTATTCGGCCTTTGAGCCGTTTGTGACTTGAACGAAGTTTGATAATTTTACAGAAGCGACCAGAAAGTGATTTGGCATGCTCATGCTTTATTTGATGGACTGAGTGCATTGTTTGCTAGCGCTAAACCATTACGGGGAACAACAAACACATCCGCGTATTTAACCTTAAATATTTACCAAGTGGATCGGTGACCAAAAAAGGATTTGGACTTTGCTCTTTTGTGGGTGATCCTTTCAAATACTAATTGCGTCATGCCAAATGTTACGTAGTACCATAATTCGGAAAGCTTTTCATATCTCTGCATAAGGTAGTCAAAACTTGTCAGACAACGCCGAAAAAATTTGTTGTCTGTTACGACCTTTAAGCACATTTTAGCAGTGTTTCTATCGCAAAATCCCAGAGTTCGCCTTACCTACCAAAACATTGGAGCCGGACGAAAAATTAAAAACTAGAGCTCAAATAAAATCTACTTAAACTTTACACCTGAACTACTTTTCGAAAATTTTGGTACAGCTTACTGATTAGTTACATATCTACCGTAAACTCTCGAGCATAAGGCGCACGATTTACCAACTCGTAGGTGTGCCTCGTACATTTTTCTCCCCAGCCACAGCAAATCTAACGTTCGAGACATGTTTAAAGACTCATACTACGTAAACTCGGAAGTTGCAGTACTTGGTTCTGTGATATTTGTAGGTTGGCAAAATCAGCCGCCCTTATCTATACCCGGCCTGCTATCATGTTGCGAAGACCTGCCCGAAGTTGGCAACAAGATTTCGAATAATCCACGCTAGCTTGCGAAAGGCTGTTGCACCAATTCACAGGCCCGCCACATATGACAAACAATTGCCGAGTAATTCAAAGAATTTTCTGCTCTTGTAAAATAGGTTTTGAAGCCATGATTTGTGGATTGAAACCACTGTTTGCGAGCGGGCGTGACAAGTAACAACCATTGCGGGTTGGGCTGCTTCTGCACGAGCTGCTCTTATCAAATGCAGATATTTTGCGTCCAGTTGAACAATTCATGCCGGGAGCTGCTTGTGCTCACTTCCGACAACGCTCAAGGAGAGGTTCAGCATTTGGGTTTGACTGTATCAGTGTGATCCATCTACGCCGGTGATCAAGGCATGGAAAAATAATTTACGAGCGGTGGAAGGCAGTGGCTTGGATCAGGTTGGGCACGCTGGCATGCGGCGAACTTTTGACGAAAAGACAGCTTTCATTGTGATGTAAGGATTGTTGCCGGTGTCAAGCGAAATTTCTGACCTGTTATTGTTTCTCACTGATTTTGCTTCCCAGAGTAAGAGAATAAAGTTTGGCAATTACTTTTTTGATGTGTGTTGTGTAAATTCAAACATTTTGGTTAGATGAAGGTGCCCACAACAAGCTATAGAACGGGAATAACTTTAACCATTGAAAATTTGTCGTTGACCTGAATTATTTTTCTTTTTCTCACCCTAACCCGTCAAACTTGCCTAAACACGAATCCCTAAGCCCAAATCATAAGTTTTCTCAGCGTATTTAATATGTAAAATATTACTCTGCTCATGAGTACATGGCGTGAAGTCAGAAATTTCGCTTGACACGGGAAGAACGCCGAAGTTTGTTAGGTTTATCAGGGTGTGGTGCAATATTTCAACTTATGGGCTTAGCAAGGTTAAGCCCGCTGGTTAGCAAGCAAGATTAAGCCCGCTGGTTAGCAAGGTTAGCAAGGTTAAGCCCGCTGCTTCCTCAGTTTTTGCACTCCAAGACTCACAAAATATTACAGCAGGTGTACGCTAAACTTAGCCAGAGCTAAATTTTATATTCTGCTGAAAACTTCGTGCGATTTTTCCCTTGCGGTTGAAGCACGGGGAGGACCCTCTTTGACGTGTGCAAAGAGTGATACTGTACTTCATTGCCGAGTTACTATCCTGTATGAATCAAACCTGGTTTAGTTATTTCCATTGAAAAAAAATGATAGAACATTAAGTAAATATGTCTTAAAGCACCTGAAAACAATGATGTGTTTTGAATGGGGAAACTTTATCAGTTCATCAATTTCCTTCCCAGGTATGCGGGTAGTTGATAAAACATATTTATAACGGTCGCAGCAAATAGGCACAACATTTTGAATCATCATATGAGACATCTGCAAATCAGGGTAAATATAATTTAACAGTTACAAAGGTCTGTAAAATATTTTGAAACAAGACTTCAAAGCAGAGAGTGTTTACAGATCTCTTCCAAAAATTTTCATCATATTCCAAGAAGTAATATACAATATTTGCAGCTTGGCTTGCTTGCTTCATGGAGTTGTAAGTAAAGTCCAGTACTCCACTCGTAGAAAAGTTTGAATGAACTGAAAGACACAAAAACTTCTAAGTGCGACTTGACTCGAGAAAATGTATTATGCTGCACACAGACACTCACTATTCCAAAGAAATTGATTTTACTAACAAGCAATCAAAGGTTAAGGTTTTTAATTATTAGTGGTTCATAGTATTGTTTCAGATCTACCTGGAATTGGGCTTCGGCCAGCAAGGTATGCATATTTGTCCCATAATTCAGTAACCCAGTTTACTTCTGTCCTGTACCTGCCCAAATACACAAAGATAGTACTACGAAGAAATAGAATGCCAATATCTTACTTGAGTGTCATACAACTGCTCTGAATTTGTCTCTAGGCTGTAAGAAACGTTTGTAGGAGCAATGAAGACAAACAAATGTACTGTAATCAAGGTATTTGAATTTGCGAAAATCAGCATATTTTTGTAAACAACAAACCTCTTTTCTAAAATCTTCTGTAATACTGGACCTTCATTATTTTTAAAATCCTCCATTGCTTTTACAATCAGTTCAAATTCATTATCAGACAAGAGTGGTCTCACCATCACCAGAGACCTGTATTATCAAATAAAGAGTTTCATTCAAAGTGGCAACATAATTCATTAATTATGGCCAGGAAAACAGTATACTTTTCACAGGTTTCTTCTAATTTGGGAAGTGGATACTTAGGTAGATAGTTTTGTAATGAATTGACAGGATTTTGCTTGGGCATGAGAACCTTCAGCATAATTCCCCAAGCCTGAAAATACAAAAAAGCATCCACTGACATAAATGTGAGACAATCTTAAATGATTATGCAGCAGTAACAGAAAATCATTCAGTAGAAAATCAAGAGAATCTCTCGCCTTTGTCTTCCAGCTTTTTGAAGAATATATCCAGTCTCTATAAACATAACATGCAAATATATTTTGATTATCACTAAAAGTTCAAAAGACATTTTTACAGCCAGCTAGTCTAGAAATCTAACGTACCGGTATGTCAACAGTTTCCGAATGATTTCCCACCTCAGCCATTGTGAAATGGTAAAGCAACTTGCCCCTATTATAAGACCAAGTATTGCAGAAGCAAATTGATTTTTAGAAAAGAATTGAACTGCCCTTGATGAACCATGAGGAATCCAGTTGATGTTTTTCGAAAATACAGCAAAAGTCAATGCAACAGCAGCACCACTTACACCTTGACCAGCCAACTTGTTCATGTTCAGTCTATAGCAAAAAAATACATTTCACTGATCAAGATTCTTAACTCTAATGCCTTACAAAAAGCAACCATTGTGATACGCGTTTTTTTATGCAGCGTAGGATATTCAGCGTGCTAATGGAACAGTGAGTAAGCACATTACAAATTTGCTAACTACTAGAAACCTCTGCTACTAGCACGCAAACCACCAAAAATAGTGTTATTCTGCTGGTCTCAAAACATACCATTTGCATGTATTATTCTCTTTTATCTGCTCATCACCATTCTACCAAGAACAATGTGACAGCAGTGATCAGGGACTGAGTTTCAGGGGGGACATGACTCTCCAGCTTTTGGACAAGGGGACACAGTATCCTTTCCCCCCAATATTTTGTGTGTGATAAATTGCGATATTTGACAATAAACTTCTTAAAGGTTAATACTGTATAGTAAAGAAGCAAATACCTAGTAATCATTGCCAAGTACTAGCACAGTACTATGCAACTGCTATAACACCATGGATGTAGCCAGGGGGTTCTTAGGCCAGGGAATGGGACAGTTTGGCAATGGACGTTTCAACAATAAATCAGTTGATAAGATTTTTTGATAAGAACACTTTCAACTATAACTTTTATGTTAACTTTTTTTATTTACAATACCCATTACATCCCCTGCGACACACCACATATTACAGTACAATCACACATTAAACGTTTGCAATCACACAAATACCAGCTAAAAATATTAGAAACTGACAGGATGACAACAAAATCACTGACCTAGCAAACATCCTTTGCAGTATAAATTTAAGTATTTCAAAAAACACTCTTTTGTATAAGACATTTGCAACCACCATCACCAAAAGATCACGTCGATGACCTGGCCTAAATTGCGTGGGCTAGGGTACCTAAAGTATATCATTTCCATAATTTGCCTCCCATTTTACCAATTTTACAAAAAGCTCACGCTACAGTTGAGTGAACATGGTAACTTCCTTGAAACAAAAACAATAAATATTATATTTGTAAATCACAAAGTTTGTCCCCCCATAATTTTCCTAGTAGACTCAATCCCTGTCAGTAATTATACTTATAAGAAAGTGAAGGCTTTGAAAAAACAAGATTCAAGATAGCATCATCATCAGACTGGTACTGTAAGCTTCATGCCATGCCTACTATAATAAAAGCATCTCACTGTGGTTATGACAGTTCAGACTCAAGCTACATATTATAGCAAACAATAAATTAATAGAATGGTTGGATGTGATAAAATTATGGCACCACACGTCAGAATTTCTTTTTATTTGAGATTATACTTCTTCAATGAACCACTTTATCAACGAGTTTGTTTTAGGGTCAAATGTCTCGACTTCAACTTGACCTCAAACCAACTTATACTGTGTGATATGATCAAGATATAGACCTTCCTTTGCATATATGCAAATACATTATTAAAAACATTCAATCTTCACAGCTCTAAACTGCTAACAAGAAACATAACAACGGGTCAAATTCATTCCAAAGTTTTATCTTGAAGCATCTTTTTGTCTTCGGGAAATATTTCATTAAACATTGTGGAAACCTAATCAGTATTAAGTCTAACCAAAGGGTCATTCCATGGGAAGTCACCCAATGGGCAAAGCCTACCCTTTCAGAATTTAATGAAATTTGGCATACATGTTGGTTTTGGCCACCAAAACTCAAATCTAAAATTTTTCGTTGATCGGATAATCGGTTTCCGAGATATGGGGGGTTAATTTTTTGAAAATTTAGAGAAAATATAGGGGGACGCCCAACTTCAAAACCCCATATCTTTTGAACTAGTGGTCCAATTGGGAAAAGTATGGTATCTTTGAAAAAAGGAAAAAGCCAGGAATTTAAATCTGACATCATTTTGTAATTTGGGTAAATTTTGTGGTGATGACCTTCTGACCTATATTTTGACCCTGTGGAACAAATTAAAAATGCTGATGAACATCAGATATCACAGCCCCATTTGTTTCCTACAAGTACAATATATCAAAATATGGAGTATGTAAAATTTTCTGTTTTTGAGTAATAACAAATTGAAATTAGCATATGTAGACAATTTTGGTTAAGTCCACACAAATCAAATGCAGAGCAAGTCTTCTAAATGCCATCATTTTGCCATGCACAACTTCAATGCCAGGGTTGGGGTTACAGTTTGTTTTTAGGACATTGCAGAAGGTCAAATTAACATGGTAAGAGTATACTTCCATGGTGAAATGACATTGTTAAAAGGTTATGTACCCAACTGAATGTATGTTACCTACACTATATTCTGATATGAAATGTGTTTTTTAAGGTACATAAGGTTGTTAACATGTCATTGTCAGTATCGGCTAGTAAGTTAAGTTTTTATGTTGATGGCAACCCCTGTAACCAGAAGAAAACATACCACTAAGCAGAATATTTCATTGTTACTGAGAAGATATCAAAATGTCAGCATTGTAAAGTAAAATTTAAGTACAGCATATTAAAATGAGTTGTTTCCATCATGAGCAAGAATTGCTTACGAAGTTTTCATTGCAACAAAGAAATTGTAGTGATCCATTTAACACTAATCTAAACAAGCAGAGGACAAAATAATTGCAGGTTCTTTGTAGCAATGAAGAACTGAAAAATTCACCTCCAAATGAAATTCCTAGTGAAAAACATTGCAGCACATGTGTGATTACACTGAATAAGTAAATGTAGAGTATGCCAAATACTACACAAACTAGGTCTACTGAACCATATGCTGGTGTACTGAAGCATGAAAAGGAAGAACTGATGGATATTAGTTCACCACAACAGGATATCAATGATGTTGATAATGTCACTGTTAGTTCTCCTGAAAAGGACACTTTGCTTGTAGACGTAAATGTTGCATTAATTGGGTGCCCTGTAAAAGGTGGAGCTCCGTAAACAGCAGAGCTTGGTGGCAGAGGTTTGGTGATGTAACCGGAGTCGCTAAAACCAATATTTTGCGTTGAGCAATGAGAACTAAACAGTAGTCAAAATAATTTTACTGCAAAAGGTGATATTACACTACTGTAAAAGAAGTCTATTCTGAAGTTTTATAATCTTGGTTATCTGAGCTTCACAACGGTTCGGGGACAAAATAATAGGTTTCAACTGAGTTGTGAATGTATAAAATTTTTAAACATCGCAAACATCCATGCATTAGATGTTTGGGGAAGCGCATATTCATTTGCAATAATAAAATATTTTTTGTTTGCTTTTTTACGTTTGTTCCTTTTGCAACGCAACTTTTTTCCACTCCAGTTACGTCATCAAACCTCCGCAATTTACGGAGCTCTGCCTTTTACAGGGCACCCATTAATTGTCAACACTACATGAAACAGCAGTTAAACATGGGCACTTGGCTCTATCAACAAAGAAGTCATGAAATGAAAGTTTAAAAAAGCAGAACAGATATTAAAATATTGTATTGAGAAGACCTACGAAATTGAAGTGAAGTCATCTGCCTCAGCATTAGATGAGCACAACAAAGATTTTTGTTTGTTTTGTACCATGTTGAAGAACTGCAAGCAATATACAAAAGATCCACTTCTTTTATAGAACATGCTCAAATTTTAACCCAATCCCCCTTCACCACCATAGAAAGGACAATGAAAAAATTTCTCAAACTACGTTGTGAAAAAGAGCTGAGCATTGAAGAAAGAAAAAGGTATTCTAGGAGAGTAGTCTAGGATTTTTTCACCATCCTTGCCACGAAAACCCCTTTTTTCCCAGGAAATATTCAACTGTTTTCATCTTTCAGCTCAGGTGACATTACTTTGCCCTTGTTCTTGGTGCCCTCTTCTAAAAATGTCCTTTTCTTTATGCTCTGTTCTTCTTTACTAAGTGGTTTGAGGCACCAAATTCTTTTATTTTTCTTTCTGTGGTGAAGGGGGGTGGGTTAAAATTAGAACACNTTCTATACAAAAAGAGGATCATTTGATTATTTCTTGCAGTCCTTCCAACATGGCATGAAACAAACAATATTTTTGTTGTTCTCATCTAATTCTGAGCCAGATGACTGCAATTCAACTTCGTAGGTCTACTCAATACAATATTTTAATTTCAGTGCCGGTTTTAGAAGCTTCTGTTTCCCCATCAACTTCTTCCATTTAATTCTACAAGCAAAATGTCTTTTTAAGAACCAATAGTGACACTACCAACATCATTGATATCCTGTTGTGATGAACTTGTATCCATTAATTCTTCCTTTTCATGTTTTAGTACACCAGCATTTGATACAGTAGAGCCTCCAGTTTGTGCAGAACTTGGCATATCTTTCATTTCTTTATTCAGTCTAATTGCAAATGTGCTGCAGTGTTTTTTACGTGGAATTACATTTGGAGGTAGATTTTTTAGTTTCTCATGGCTACAAAGGACCTGCAATTATTTTGTCCTTTCCTTGTTTGGAAGAATAATAAACGGATCACTACAATTTCTTAATTACAATGAAAACTTAAGCAATTCTTGCTCATGTGGAAACAAATTGTTTTGATAGGGTACATTTTGATATTTTATCTTCCTATCTTACCAGTAAAATATTCTGCTTAGTGGTATGTGTTTTTTCTGGTTCCAGGGGTTGACATCAATGTAAAAACTTAACTAACCAATCGATACAGACATGTTAACAATCTTATGTACCTTAAAAACCACGTTTCATATCAGAATATAGTGTAGGTTACATACATTCAGTTGGGTACATAACCTTTTAACATGTTCATTTCACCATGGAAATATACTTTTACCATGTTAATTTGACCTTCTGCAGTGTCCTAAAAAAAAACTGTAACTCTAACCCTGGCATTGAAGATGTGCATGGCAAAATGATGGCATTTAGAAGACTTGCTCTGCATTTGATTTGCGTGAACTTAATCAAAATTGTCTCCATATGCTGATTTCAATTTGTTATTACGCAAAAACAAAAAATTTTACGTATTCCCTATTTTGATATATTGTAGGAAACAAATAGGGCTGTGATATCCGATGGTCATCAGCATTTAAATTGATCCACGGGGTCAATTTCAAGGTCAAAATATAGGTCAAAAGGTCATCACTGCAAAATTTACCCAAATCACAAAAATGATGTCAGATTTGAATTCCTGGCTTTTTCCTTTTTCAAAGATACCTTACTTTTCCCCATTGGACCACTAGTTCAAAACATATGGGCCTTTGAAGTTGTGCGCCCCCCTTTATTTTCTCTAAATTTTCAAAAAATTAACTCCCCATATCTCGGAAACCGATTATCCGATCAGCGTAATCTTTAGATTTGACGTTTGGTGGCCAAAACCAACATGTATACCAAATTTCATTACATTCTGAAAGGGTAGGGTTTAGAATTGTCTTTTTTGGGTTGATTTGGCATGGAATGACCCTAAACACAACTTCCCAAATAGTAACTAACAACTGCTTGAAGTGCTATCTTTCACATAATTTGTTTCTTAGAAAATTGCTTACCTTCTTAATACTGTATCACTGCAACCTGGTACACTTTTATCTTCACTATAGAATAACAAGCTGGACTATCCTCCCAAATTATAATTTTCATTTAAAAATTTCAAAAGACCAAGCAGGCTATACTGAACATTTATATCCATACTGTAAAAGGTTAGTTGTACAGTAATAAAATCTATCATATCTAAACAAAAATAACCTTCCAAATTCAGTGTAACTGGTGAACTGAAACTCAACTGAATATCAAGATGAAGATCTATCTCAAGTTTCTCAAAAACAAACTATTTAAATTAAGAAAAGCAGTCCATAGGTTTTTGCTAAAATAATTTTTGCTAAATGTGTCCGATATAAAGGTCAGGTCTACTCTAGTGAGGCGATGACCAAGTTCACTTGCAAGCTGTTCTTATGGCCCACATGCAATTTGGCAATCGATCAATCAATGCATTTGTTTTTGGCCACATGCGGCGATTTGTAATATGGAAAAACAATTGATTTTTCTTTTACAAACAATTTTTAGCACATGCAGCCATGTTCAGCCAAACTTTCCCAGACCAACTTCAAGTTTTCTGGCTGCTATTTGCACATCACTGATCTCTTCTTCCATCTTAGATGTGTTTTTTCCACTGTACATTTTTGTTATGAATCTGTAATGAGGGTGTAATTCACTTGGTTTAAGTCATACAAAACAAAAGTACAAATAAACTTGACCTTGGTCATAATGAATATTATAACAATATTACACCGCCGCATTATTTTATATATGAAGGGAAGCAGTTTAGAAAAGCCGCAAGCCTACTCGAAACTTTCACCTATGCTTTCACCATAATGATTGTGTGCCTGGTGGAACATACATGCAACTGTGGTACCTCATATGGTCCATGCGTAACTCAAATTGTACTACTTCACGATTAGCTAATGGTGGATAAACATTATTTTTTGCCTTTGATATATGCTTTTATTTTAAAAAGTTATGTTTACTGCATTACTCTCTGCCTCAACCCTTGTTATTTGTGTTGCTTACTTCTATCACTAATGTGTATGCTTCACCTGCTCATTTCTGTACTGTTACTGTACGTCAACTCTTCACCCATTGCTTGCCATCATCTGTGTTATGTTAATGACTGTTATGTTTACGATTTAACATTTGTTTTTTTAGTTGTTCAATTGAAATGTCGTGGGATTAATTTGTTTATGTTTGCCACCCCATGGGTGACTTCATTTGTGCTATTTTTGATTTTGGGGTACAGTAACAGTAGTATATATTCAGTTGCTAGCTTGCTTTTCCAATTTTTTGTTTGCATGTATTTTTGTTGATACTTGTTGGTGGATGTTAGAAAAAAATTAGTATTAAAGTACTGTGTGTATCTGCTTTAGTGAAGATCGTACACAACACAGTTATAGATTTTCTGAACTGTATCGATCAACCAGCCTGGAGTTGCATACAGCATTCTCTGTACAATGCACAGTATTCTGTACCGTAGTAAGCTGGATTACACCGTGCAGTCTCAGTATGATTTGCGAAAAAAATACAGTATTGACTCACTGGACAGGCTGAGTTCTTTCTCACTCGCAGTGGGTAAAGGTCAGGTAGGCTAATTTATGAAGTAGGAAGTCAATCTCACGAAGGTTAGACGCAGAGTCCAAAGGTCACTTGTGGAACCAAAGGCATAGTTCGCGCAGCCGGTCTCCAAAATCCATTTTCGCTCGATTACTCATGCAGAACACAATCAGGCACAAATGGTGTAAAACACAATGACGGAATTTCGGGTGCTTATCTTCGTAGTGCGTATGCGTAGGTGTAGGAGCAGACAAATTTTGGGGTTGCGAAGGATATTTCCCCAAATTTCCCCAAACTTGCCCGAAAAACTTTGTCCACTTCATGTTATTCTGCCAACTTTCGGCGCCATTTTTTCAAAACAAACCACGTTGGCCCAGTGGCGTACGCAGAAAATTTTCATGGGGGGGTTTCAAAGTGCCAAAATTTTTCTTTGCACTAAAATCGAATGTATGATAAGAAAAAATATAAAACAAGCAGCAATACAATACGTAAACGTTGTCAAG
>JGI24021J15306_10003507_pt1 | contig 17733 bp, 11 predicted proteins | sample Ectturendosymbi1_FD_15306 | JGI IMG/M metagenome (IMG submission 15306)
AAAATTTGTGATTGATTCCTTGCTTATTTCACCTGTGGAGTGAAGTTACTTGAATACAGATATGCGCAAGTTTGAATCATCGCAAAAAGATGAAAGCTGAGCCCGATTGGCTGATTCCTCGAAAACCTTCTAGAGCTTTTAATTGCCATGAATATAGTAAAGCATGAACAGGTCATGTTTTCGTTTCTCGCTTTTCAGAGCTCCATTAGCTTAAAAATGCTGTCGACAGAAGCATAATGTCGCTTTCAGGAAACACATTTCATTGAACTACGTCGCTGTTACCATTGCATTTTGTCCTTTCAACCTGAAGCTATCCATACAGCGCTCCAGTGCTTGTTCTTTCGCGTTACGCATTCCTATAGTCACACAGCAAGAAGGATGGCTGGCTGGTGGTGAGGAAGGGCAAACAAGGTTCAGCCATCGTGCCGGGGTAAGCAACATTTCACGCAATTTTCTAAGCCACAAAGATATTGATACGTCTGTTGAAGAGGGGCATCAACGTTTTGCGGTATCACCGCAATTCTTACGAGGCAAATACACTACGCTTCCGTACGGCATTGCTACAGCCCTCGAAACGATGTATCACTTACGCACTAGAAAACATAACCTACTCGACCATGCGAAAACAGACTCTTTTCTAGGAAACACTTTCTTGACTTAGGAGCTCAGAGACACTGGGCTGAAAGCAACTAGCCAGAGGATGAGAAGTACAAACTTTTGCTAACTCTGTTACATGCTCAAAATAGATATTGAAGTTATAACCAAAATACAGAGGGACAAAAGACTCTTTATGAATGTAAAACATGTAAGTAGTAGGTGATAAGATGTGAATCTCACCTGGTGTAAATTGACTGCGACGGGATGTATGGTGATAAAAACTCCATTTGATAAACGTAAATCATCATCAGATGCGCAAAAGTGAGAGCCGACAATGTCGCCCTGGATGTAAAATGGAGCGATCAATAGGAGAAAATAAACACGTTTTCCAAAAAAACAAAACAGTGTTACAAAAAAATACACAACATAAAGTCAAACACCCCGACGAAAACTCGCACGGCGTCAAGAAGTGCTTCTGAAACAATACTGCATGCTTTCTTCATCAAGAAACTCAAACTAAATGTGATAGTGACTCCGCTCATCTGTTATTTCATAAAATAATCGCACTAGAGCTCAGCTCCACCCATAGGTATTGGCCACTGTATATTTCAACCGCAAACTACGGACCGCGGGCCGCACGCGGCCCCCGTGTACACAGAATACTTACATATAATGAAATAGGTAATACAAAACAAAATAAACATGTAATAAAATACCATCCTCCTAATGAAATGAACTAAGTTTGAACAATTAATAACATAAATATATTTGAAATTGAAAACATTAAAATATATAACAGGGTTTATTTTTTAAGGTGTTTTAGGGACCCGATGCGGGTTCCTAGAATCAAAGAAAATCGGGTCCCTAGAATCAGAGAAATCGGGTCCCTACAGGCCCATACCGGGTACCTAACATTTTCCTTAAATAAAACTGTATATAATGTAGTTTTTTTTAAAATATAATTTGCAGACGCCGGCCATTCGCTGGGTACTGACAGAACAATGTGGCTCTCCCTGTAAAAAGCCTAGTGAAACCTACTTATTGGTCAAACACGCCAGAACCTCATCAGCAAGCTTAAAGAAAACTAAGATTTCCCCCGGATCAAGTGCGTCGATTTTAATGAACCAGATATTCTGGCCAACCCTAACGACTGAAAACCCTGGATATGACTGGAACCAGTGGCGTAATCAGCCCAAAATTGGGGGGGGCAAATGTTTTAACTTTAAGTCACCAACAGTATTTTGTTTGGAACACCGCCTCTCAAGGCACAAAATGACAAGATTTGCTAGAAATTTGAGAGCCATGTCCCTTGGCCCCCCTGGCTACGCCTATGACTGGAACCTCAGTTGATCCAGGAAAGTTGCCCCTCGCCAGATGTTGACGTAAGCTCCACACCATTCATTTTTAATGCAAGACTCAGGAGATTACCTGGTAATGCACAGCCTGGTTTTAAGACCGAAACGTTTTTAAAATGACCGAAAAAAATTAAGTAATTTCGGTCAGAATGTTTGAAAACATAGGCTAAAAAACGCTGTTATGGCGAGTTTTAATGCAACTGTGAGACAATTGACCGAAATGTCTCAGGAAAAATGACCGATTGTTTCTGCGAAAAAAAAACAGAATTGCACAGCCTATAATTATGATTGATTGTTACTTTTCCCTCCAATTTTTCTGTTATGCATGCTTCTACATTGGTTGTGGTGCCACGCTTTGTATTAACTCAGTGAAATTTGAAGACGATGAAAAGAATTTTTATTCGAAAGATCCAATGAAAAATTACATCATTTTTATTAGCGTTGTTATTTTTTTAATTCATTTGATGTCCTGGACGCCTGTCACCTTCCTCTCTTCTACACTGTCCGGCTATGCCTGGAGGTACCAAAAGTTTATGTGACAACCGCAGAGCTTCTTCATCGTTTGATCGAGTTCTTATCTATGGGGGCGCCGTTCGTAAAAAAATTATATCGGACATATTTAGCACAAAAACTGCTATCTATGCGCATATATAGCTATCTCTGCACATATTTGGCTATCTCTGTTATGGCGAGTTTTAATGCAACTGTGAAACAACTGTGATTTAACTATGTCTGTGCAGAGATAGCTAAATCTGCATGCATATATAACGCTGAAACGTGTCGGAGGAAAGCAAGGTATAAAAGAGAATGCTCTCACAGAAAGAGCGCGTTGAAAGCGGAGAGCTCACTTGGAGACGAGGACTGTATTGTAAAGAGAAAACGCTGTCACAGAAAAAGCGCATCGATTGAACTGCTCGGTTAGGCCTTATTGCCCGAAAATAACGTCGGCAAAACACCTTATCACTTTAGCAGCATTATCACAACAAACCTTACTGCTTCGAGAATCAAAGAAAAGAAAAATGCATACGTTCTAATATGTAATAAGCTGCAGTATTTACTAATACTTAAAATAAACAGCATTCCTGCACTGAAATGCGAAGTTCAGGTGCAAGATTTAAAGCAACGCAAGCTGCAGACATAAGGTGCAATGCGTACAGAACATGTACATTTCACTTAAATAGCATTCCTGCACTGAAGTACGAAGCTTGTAAGCTGTTGTTACGTGTCGTATCTTACCACAAAAATTGTACGACGGATTGGAGATTTAACACAATGTAGGCTATAACCTAACTACGATTCCTGCTTTACAATGTCAAGTTTGCAAACTGTGGCATCTCGTTTTTCTGAAGTTAGTCTATCACAAATGACTGTACGAGTTGGAGATTTGAAACACCGTAGGCTGTAGTAGCCTACCTGCATACATTTAACCCAGGGGTGTGCGCGCGTGTGCCCAGAATTATCAAGCCGGAAATATAAAAATTTGTTTGTACTAAAGAGAGAGGTTTCAAAATTTGTTTTTAGTGTATTTCCCACCTTATGTTTGCAGCTTGAGTTACTTTAAATCTCGCACCTGAACTTCGCATTTCAGTGCAGGAATGCTGTTTATTTTAAGTATTAGTAAGTACTGCAGCTTATTACACATAAGAACGTATGCATCTTTCTTTTCTTTGATTCTCGAAGCAGTAAGGTTTATTGTGATAATGCTGCTAAAGTGATAGGGTGTTTTGCCGACGTTATTTTCGGGCAATAAGGCCTAGCCGAGCAGTTCATTCGATGCGCTTTTTCCATGACAGCGTTTTCTCTTTACAATACAGCCCTCGTCTCCAAGTGAGCTCTCCGCTTTCAACGCGCTCTTTCTGTGAGAGCATTCTCTTTTATACCATGCTTTCCTCTGACACGCTTCAGCGCTATGTATGCATGCAGATTTAGCTATCTCTGCGCAGAGATAGTGAAATCTGCGCAGAGATAGCTAGCTATTTCTGCGCAGAGATAGCAGTTTTTGTGCTAAATCTGTCCGATATAATTTCTTTACGAACGGCGCCCCATACTTATTCACTGCTAGGCCGCATCTAGTAGAGCAGTTTGCCTTTTATGGCAACTAGGCGCAGTTTCCGGTCAGGCATGACGATTAACTGCAACCGGTGATGAGGCTACAATTCGGGAGTACTGCGCTTTTTGAGACAGTGGAATATCCTTTAGCCATCCTTATTCCCAGCTCCACTCTGGCCCGGAGTGGTTGACGCTTGACAGGGCTCCCGTTATGGATCAAATAGTTTGTTTTTTTTATAAAGGGCGGACTGATCTTTTTCAGCCATGCAAGGCAATCAATCAAGTTATGGGGAATCGATAGGCAGATGGTAAATATTTTTCACTCTGGCAGCCTATTCAGCTGAACCTGGACCTAACGTATTGGCTACGGCTTTTCTTGGGGTGTTCTAGGCGATGCGAAGTTAGGTCTGCTAAACTAATGAGCGATCAACTCAGTGACTCCAACCTTGGCCCAGGTTCGCTACAAAAATTTTCACAGCGATCATCCACTCCTGCAGAGGTTCTGCTACTGAGTGCCACACACACGTTTTTTGTTATTATCTAAAATACTATCTTTTTTAACTTTTTGCAAACCATCTCGTTCAACAAGAGAATATTAGATTTACTGTCAAGTTTTTATAAGTACACATTACAGTCATTCATTAACTGTATTCCATTCAGATTTGAGAAAAATTGGTGGATCGAAATTTTTCTGTCCTCAGAAACAGATTTCTTTTCTGTTACGCTTATAGGATTTCTTTGCCATTGCATGTGATCGCTTTTTGCGCCTTTCATTGCAATACAGATGGTTCGGAGAAAAAACGATGTACAAGAATGAAAACGCTGGCGGTGCGAAAAAGGTGCCTGCCGGATGTTGCGTTAGCCTGGTGGAAAGTGTAGTAGCTGCATGCTTCTTGCTTGATCCCGCAGTGCAGCGCGCGAGAATGCAGCGCAATATTAATCTAACACGCCTTGCACGTGACAGCGAGGTGCCCTCGCGAGAGACGACTTTAAAAACTGGGAGGCTCGACGCGCGCGGTATGAGATGCTTCCAGTTTTCTATGAGACGCGAAAGAAAGTCAGCGAAAATAAAAAACGTCGTGATGCAAGAATTGTGATGCAAAAATTTAAGTTTCGCACAGAGCCAGGAAATCCTACACAACAACAACAAGAGAGCAGTTTCTTACAGGTCGTACTTATGTTAGACTTGCTCTCAATCGTCATATTATCGACATTGTTTGGTTCACGTTAACATTATTATTTTATCCGTGCGTTGGCAGACAACAGAAACGCCTTGGTTGTTACCACAAATCATATTTCACGGCCCTGGTTTAAGTCCAGTATTATTTTTTAAATGCGTTAGCGGTCGCAGCTGTATAAGTTATTAGCGTAAACAAGTCGTTCTGCCACCAAAAGCCCAGTGCAGTGATTTTACGTTTTTTCCAAAGATACACACCAAACTGTAGCAAAGCTCAAGATGCTAAAAGCCTGTTGAAAGAGTTTGTTCTGAATGTTATTTGAAGATTTGCAGCTAACAGCAAAACCGACGTCAACTTGTACTTCTAAGCTTTTGCCATATTATATTACCACTAAACCGTGGGAACCAGAGATGAGGTGAAAAATTGAAAACCCTTCTCGACATTTGCACACTAGCAAACTGACTTCAGTATCCCGAACCTACGCTTTTACCGTTTTCAAAGAACTTGATCTTGAGGCGACACGCGGTGCTTCAATCGTATGAGCGGAAAGTGAGGTCTGCCGATTAAGAAAGTCAATACGGCTGCCGCTCTGGCAGCAATTCTTTCATTCCTATGCGCAACTCCAGTGATAGATTTGGTGAGCAAACAACGCAGTTACGCCCAAGACCTTAAGTCATCGTCCAAGAATGGCCGCCTATACCTCGGTGCCGGCACTCGATTACATTCGTGGCGACATTCAGACGCTCGTAACTTTTTTCGTACTCGTTTTTGTGCAACAAAAGTTTAAACGGATGTTCTAAATATCTGAACGGATTTGTCCTGAAAATTTCTGGTATTCGAGCGTGAAATCTGCGGGTTATATCTGCGGGCTATTTAGTGCTTGCATCGCGCAACTCACCACGCGTGCGACGCTTTTTCCAAAATGGTAAGATGCAATCAGTGTTTGCGTTACAACACGATAACTTTCTTGTAACGAACATAATTGTAGCACTTTAAAAATGCTGTAACGGTATTGCTTTAGAACTTGTCACCATCTTACCTTAACCACGCAACGGACCAAACAAGAATTTTCTGATTGAAAGCCCAGAGTAAAGCAAGAATCAAAAACAAGACCAAATACACCAATGAAATCAAACTGGGATATATGATTCCTGCAACAAAGCATCGTCTGTTACAATGGCTATAACAAATACTTATGCCACAAGCCGTTGTTGTGAAATTCGGTGCACAAAATAACTTCAAAAAATACCTGTGGATTTACAACAAGCTCCAAAACGCAAGCTCATGCCTTAACCTTGCTGGAATACACTTGATCAAAAGGTTCAGAATCAGAAAGATCTTCAGACCTGGCATGAATGCTTTCGCTGCATCTTAAAACGCACGACCGCGAGAGTATACACCGAAATTACTTCGCACTTTGTGCGCACCAAATAATTTTCACCAAATAAATTTTCGTCTCCGAAAAGCATACGCCAAGTAAGACGGTTCAAACTGCATCAAGGTAAGATTTTCGCTTGAAATTAGTTTTACATAAAAATAAAAGTTTGATGACCGATATGAGCGTGTGTGCAAGCGAGAGACAGTTGTGAAAGATGATTACAAGTCAACAAACATTATCGCCAACCACAAGTTCAAATGCCACGGAAGTGCTTTTTTTCATTTGTAATTCCCAGCTTTGTCTTAGTTTTCAACAAATTCGCAAAGGGTTTTCTTATTTTCACAAGGGGGGAGACTTTTGCAGACGGTTTCCATATTAAAAGTGCAGTAGTTAGAAAGTACTTCTCAGCCTGTTTTGATTGCGAGACAAACTAAAGTATAGCGTAAAACCAGTGGAGAATGATGCGAGTTGCAGGGTTTTGTCCTAATTTGCAATGAACAAATGCGAATCTAAAAAAATATGCTTTGGCCAGCACGTGTGAAATCTTCCAAGGACTGTTCTGGTTGCAGATCACCTGCATTGCATTATTTGCCTCCATATATGCGACCTCAACCATTTTCAGAATACTGAAAAAAAACGGAAAAATCGAACATGCGAGGTGTGTGATGGGACTGATTAAAGACAGAGCTTGACTGTGATGCGGTGGGTTGACAACACATTTGTATGTTGATAACACTTATAGAGACGATGCGGTGGATTGATGGCCCTAATATGTTTTTTGGTGACATGAGGTTTGTACAAAGCCTTAAATGCAAAGTGGAGGCTTTCAAAAATTACGATGAAGTTGCGAATATTACATAAAGTATCGCTAGAAGTAAAAAACAAAAACTGAGAGCACTTTGGTTTAAACAACGAACTACAGCAAAGCTAATGAGGATAAGTTCGGTTCTTACCTGCAAGAGCCATGAACAATATATTTAAACAAAGCAAGGTTGCATTTTTCAAACGCGCGGCAGCATATATTTGTATTTTTCTCTTTTCCTGTGACGAGCTTGGCAATGATTCAACATTATCCGATTGCTGCTGCTCATTCTGGTGTCTCAGTTGCGCTTTAAAAATGGTAAGAGTAATCTGAGTTTGTTTAGCTGGATCGCAAATGTACGAACACCAAACTTCAGTCTTTGTAGTACACCGGAGTTGTTTGCACCTAGTCCATTTGAACGTAGGTTCCAGCTGATTACAAACATGATTTGTAACGACGCAAAAATGCAAATGCTCGCAATCGTACTGTTCAGCGCACACCAGCTGGCTGTAACCAAAATTAAGCATTGGTGACCCCACAAGGCCGTCTTGACAAGCTGTCGAGGCATCACTGTTTGTTTTACGCGCAGGTCTGCAAGGAGCTTGTTATTAGCTGCTCTGGATAATGTGACAAAGGACTGGCAGTCAAAACGCATATATCTTCCCAAGTTCCCGGAAGCGACGCGAAAAAAGTGGGGAAGAATGTTCTGGATTTTTTCTGTTGCGGAATTCACAAACCATACAACAAAATAGCCTACGTTTTGGTGCCACATGAAAAAGCAAAGGAATGTTGTTCCCCCGCAACGTAGGTAAAAAGAGAATATTTACGCACGCCCCACCGAGACAAAGGCGTAGTGATAAAAAACTGGGGAGCTACAGCATTTTGACCGAAAAAGTATGTTCGTGCCCAAAAAGTATATTTTTACAAAAATTTACAATTTTACTTCTGCAAGCAATGCAAAGACACAGTAATGCCATTTTCACCCCATTAATACCACACAAGAGTTAATTGACAAAAAACTCATTTTTGCTCTCTGTTCCACAAATGTATAAAAATTGATGTTTTAACACAAAACATTTGTTCTTATGTTTGAAATTATTTTGCCCGAAAGCTACACTCCCTACCTTCTATGCCTATGACTGGCCATAATGCCATTATCAGTTTTTCATTTATCCATATTAATTTGAGTCTTGTTGCGCGACGTGCATAAATGACGAAAACACGAGGATGAAAGATATCAGCGAGATGTCAGGTGTGTGCCGATTCTGTGTAGCGAAAAGCAGTCAATAATTGCCAACTATTGTCGAAAACAGCAAGTTTTGCAACCGTGCATTTATCACTCGAACAAACAATTGATCTTCTGGGACACATCTCATGAGAGCGTGCAGATGTGAGACAAAATCCAGGACGAATTTGACTCCGTCTCAAGTGGTTTGTCAAGCGAGTACACAACGCCTGCAGGAGGTGTGCGTACGAAAACAGAGTTGAAGCTTAAGTTTGTCAAAATGTTTCGGGTCGATTTCGGGCCTGCATACAAATTTTTTTTATAACATTCAGAGTAACGATTTTTTTCATTTGTTGTGCTCACTGAAGTGATTGTGTTTTTTCTTCAGCTAATTCCATTTGCAAACACAGCTGCGTTCTTTTGTTCTCTGCTGGGATTAGTCTCACACTCCTTTTGAGAAGGCGACAGCCGTGAGGAAATTAGCACGCGATGGCATTGCGTCAAAGAAATCAATCACTCCTGCGATGCTTGGGTTGTTTCAAGAAACGATGGCCTTACACAGGCTTTTCATACCTATAGCGCTATACCAGATAGTTTCTTTTATGCCTATAGCGCCATCGTGGATAGTTTCGTGATAGTTACATTTTTTCTTGAGAAACATTACATTCTGCAACATTATCGGTGACTAACAAGCTAAATTTGTGCTTGTTTAAGCCAATGTTTTGGTAAAGGTGTGATAAAACCATGCACTTGCAGCTATTCCCGACTACCCGTACACTACGTTTTTTGATACTCTGCAGTTGCGCTTATCTTGACTCACTCGGTAAATTTGGTTTTCGGGCCTATATCGGGCTTCAAAAACAAATGTCGGTCTCGGGCCGGGTTCGGGCCGAGTTCGACCTTCAAAATGAGGCCCATTTATAACACTGGACGAAAAGCATGGTGACATAACATGGCCAAAGGAAATAGATGCAACTTCTACAGAAAGCACCGCATTACTGCTAGATGTTGATTAATGGAGAAGACAATTCAGACTAACATTGACAAAACCGTTTTCGCATTGATCACCGCTTCGCTTACATTTCGCTTACAAGTAGAGCTCATGGCCAGGTTCCACACATTTTATAAGGGTGTAAGCATTTTAAATGAATGTTTTAGCTGAAAATCCAACACGAAAAGGTAATATTTTAACAAGTTGTTATCGGTAAATAGATCAGTTACGATTAATTCTTAGTACATTGGTTAAGTTAGTATGAACAAGAATTATATTTGCTGCTTAAAAACATACTATTCTAGAGTGCAAAATAAGAAAATTCACTACATAATGAAAAAAGATTAAACCAATAATACCCGTCAGTTTTTTCAGAGCGGAATAGGCTGCAAATGCACAAAGAAAAACAACCACATCCGGAAGTAGTATCCTTATGATATTTCCTGGATCAGCTCGGTCAAGTCTAAAAAACAGGGAAATCATGAAATATAATTTAAACACTTTTGAGAATGTTGCCAACACATTATTAAAGTTATGACCCAAAAAAACAAATAGTTCAGTTAAGATTTTGTTGTGAGATAATATAAAATTAAGAGAAAAAAGGTGATCCACTTTCTCACAAAAAATACCCAAGATTAAAGCGAAGTAAGAAGCTTATTTTAAAATTCCTACACATAAACCATTCTAATTGAATAAGAGCTGATGATGCCTACCTAATACGTGAAACATGATACTCTGTTAAGATCTTAGTGTTTGATTTTTTAACTATGAAAAGATTCCTTTCAAGAAACAAGCATCGGTTAGCTTATTTAATCGCTTATTAGTCACAAAAATTGGCACTCAGTAAATTACACACACTAAATGTTATTATATATTGGTCTATTAACTAAACGGGACCCTGTATGACTGATGGAAAATTTGATTAATCTCACCTGTAATGGAGACACATCTCCTCAACAGCCATTCCCTGACAGAATGCTACCCGAAAAAACACTAAGTTTTTCATTGTCTCATTCTGGATTTTACTAATGGTCAAAACAAGTCCACGGGTGAATTTACTCAAAAAGTAGTTAGCCATTTCTTAAGTCAGTGAACTCGCCAATGGTTTTGAGCCATCTATCACAGAAGCAGAGTCCATTTAGAGGTTTGCCAGACCTCTACATATATCGTAAAAGCCAAAGACCATTGTTTCCCAGGCCCTATTTTATTTTTTGTATCGAAGTCAAGGTCTGAATAGTCGTTTTCCAGGCTACTATATTAATTTACTTATATTATGTCAAAGTCAAAATACAGGTGCACCTATTCTCTATTCTAAATCGATTATGTCAAAGTCAGTTTGCTTGTTTCATCTCGTTTATATATAGACTTTTAGTTTCAAACTTAGATAACTATCTCAACAGTGAGGATTTATGGAAGTGAAGTCTTCTGCAGTCTGCCAAAGCTTGTTCATAGTTCAGAAAGATGGTCTGGGAGCTGACAAGCCAAACCCTGCTAAGAGAACAATCGTGCTGTACGCGATTCTTAATGGCAACTCAACCATGTGCCATCTAGTTAAGTATGGTGTCAGCTTCTTCATCGCTTGAGCCAGTTCTTGTAATCCACTGCTAGGCCGCACTAGATCTCAGGGCAGGTGCTGAGCAGCCATTCCATTGTCCCGTCACCCAGAACCGTCAGGCCATGCACTCCATAGGGAGGCCGAAGGATTGGACAGTGAAGGACAACATGGTCAACGGGTGTTCCTCTGTGCCACACTCACAAGCTGCAGGAGCCATACCCCATTTGTGTACCGTACTTATTCGATTGTTATCCGCCCTTGATTGTAAGCCGCACAAAATGGTGTAAAAAATGAATGTACGCTGGCCCTTAATTGTACGTCGCACTTGAACATAGGTTGCCTAAACCTCCGAGGAACTTTCATGTACGAGCACGTTTTGCGTTTTTGTCAACCCTGATAATGATGCTCATACGACTACAACTGCCTTCTGTTCATCACAATCTCTCCTGTGATGGGGCAAGTACGTGTGCACGTGATGCTGAAGAGAGGAAAGATAATGCAAAAAGAGAGTTTGGTCAACAAAACGTAGGCATGGAAAGACTGGGCACCATCTATACCAGGGGTGGCCAAACCTGCTCTGTGTATGAGCCGCCCATCGTAATACCCAAGTTAGTAAGAGCCGCAACATAAAAATCTAAAAACACGAATTTATTTGCAATCTACGCTTCTGTGACATCATAATTATTTTTGGAACGATTTGCATTAAAGTAATACTGCACGGCACGCTAGCTACAACAGTATCATTTTACAATTTTTCTACACTTTGCAATAGAAATAAAAAATAAACAAATAATAATTTTGCGGAAAGTTCGAAGAGCCGCATGCAAATGTTCGATGAGCCGCAGTTTGGCCACCTCTGATCTATACCTTTCGATAAGCTAAAGAAAAATATGTTAAGCCACCGTCGATTGTAAGCCGCCCTTTATTGTAAGCCGTATGAAATAATCATAAAAAAACTCTATAGGCCACAGCTTACAATTGTAAAATCACGGAAGCAAGAGCAGAAACGTTTGACACCAGTGCGGAAGCGGTTAAGACAGACCCACGCTGTTCTTGGCAGGGCCATTCCAGGAGGGTGGGTTCCGATGTTGGGGATGGAAGTACGGAGTCTCGTAGTGTTCTCCAACCACTCCGCATTCTATCGGTGATCCACCCAGAGCGCCGCATTTCTGTTGTTGTCGTCAGATGAACTAATGAGTGGTTGTGCGGCTGGTACAAATGATGCTGTGCATTCCCACCCATTGGACAGGTAAGCACTGAGTGGAGCAGATGTCAAGGCTCCACAACATGGCGTGTTAAAGACAGTGTGGCTACTTTGTGACGAAGTTCAGCAGGATGGATGCCCACAAGGATAGAAAGATTGTCCTCTGGTGTAGGACACAGGCATCCAGTCACAGTTCGCAAGGCATTGTTGATGACAGGATAATGAGGCGGTTGTGAGCACTGCGACACCAGACAGGCGTGCAGCACTTTGCTGTTGAATGGATCAGGGCTAAGGTGGGTGTTTGCAACGTTGTTGCCCCAGCCCCGAGTCCAAGCCAGCAAGTTGCCTGAAGAGTGCAAGGCGGGACGTTAGCTTTTTGCAAAGTGACTCAAGGTGTCGACAATACATGAGAATCTCGTCCAACGTTACTCCGAAGTATTTAGGCTCAGAGCAAAAGGGCAGGGTTTTGTCACTGAAATTGACTTTGAGCTCACATTTAGCTTCCTTGTTGAGATGGAAGACTGCCACACCGTTTTTGTAGTGCTGAGCTTTAACTTCCAGGTATGGAGTCTGGAGGTATTTACCTATAGTCGCCATGTCTTCGCTGAGCACTCCTTCCAGTACATCTCAGCTAGCGGAATGTGTGTGAGCCCACTTCAAGATTGGCCGATTTACACACTCCTTGAATACCTTTCTGTGGAGCTTTCATTAAAGTCTTTACCATTAACAAATTTACATTATGTTCTGATACTTGAATTACACACAAAAAACTTGCCTTTCAAACCCAATATATCTGGAAATGTTTTCTGCAGGGGAGCCTGGAAAAAAATACAAAATACTAATCACAAGGCAAACGATTCGTAATCCCAATGCAATGAGATGCCTGATGGAACCACCAAATGCTGGTGAATTCATTAGAAAATGATATAAAATATTTTGAAGTACCAATACATAAACATCAATGTAAAACAGCAACATCAATTTGCAGATAAAGCTTACAGAAAAATTTAACAAAATGCTGCCAAAACAAACCTATTGAAATATAATGCACAAGCAATACTAGTTGCATCTGCCACACAAAATATTGGCTCAAGCATGAAAAACGACTTTTGTACATCCTTTCCTAAACAGAAGCATTGTACTTACCACATTACAATCTTTTAACAAAATACAGAGTAACAAATAGGACAGGAAGTCCAGAACACAATACAACTTACATGCAATACCAAGAATGCTTCCATATGGTGGGGTTGCAAGAAGAGCAATCTGAAAACCCACTTGAGCAATCACAAATAAAGACGACAAAATGGTGAGAGCAAATGAGATACTTCTTCCTCTTGCTGCACAAAACAATCGACTCATGAACTAAAATGGGTATATACCAGGGGTGGCCAAACCTGCTCTATGCATGAGCCGCAGTTCGTAAAACCCAAGTTACAAAGAGCCACAACATAAAAATCTAAAAACATGAATTTGTTTGCAATCTACATTTCTGTGACATCATAATTCTTTTTGGAACGACTTGCAAAAGTAATCCACAGTACCATTTTAGAATATTTCTAAAAATAAAAAACAAATATTTGGAGCATAAAATTGGGATAGACTTAAAAATTTCATCAACACTACAAAAGCCTTCAGAACTGAAGATGGATTAAGAATAATCTGAAACGTCTCAAAATAAAACATGTATAGTTTTTTGAAAGCTTTTTTAGTGTTGAAACAAGGAATATATAAAAATAAAAAACAAATATATAATTTTTCGGAAAGCTAAAAGAGCCGCACAGAAACCTTGGAAGAGCCACATGCGGCTCGTGAGCTGCACTTTGGCTACCCCTAGTATATACTATGAAACCAACTACAAGTATGCTACCACAAGTTGGTTTCAACACATTTTCACATTTTAATCTCTATAACAAGATGCTGTGCCTGAGGTTTCAAATTAGCTACTGAAAAGTCATAATACTAGCCTTGGACACAAAAATACACAGATCACCAGAACTAGATGCCCATCCTTCACACAAATACTTGTATTATCAAGTCATGTCAGCTGGGTTCTTAAACAATTTACGGTGCATATCAAAATAACAAACCAGCTCTCATTGCGGTGAGAACTGGCAAGACAGCCAGTTTACATTTTTGTCAATGCTCAAAATTAGCAAAAAAGTTTGCAAATTTATGCTAAATATGGTGTTCAGGTAAGAAATTTAATGCACTCCAAATGCAGTGGAGCAACTGCAATGCTAGTTGAAAACAAATACCTTTTGCTTAGATGCTACTTGTGACCAACCAACTCAATTTTGACCTCTAGAACTTACTGTGCTGTTTTCAAATATAGGCTATTAAGCAATCCTACTTTTCATGAGTAATACAATAAAACCACACATGCTCACAAACATATGGACAGGTGCAACTAAGAAGCTGGTAATATAGCTCAAAATCAAATTTTGCTATACTTTCAAACAGATCAAATGTCTACAAACATGATAAAAAAATTAAGTAAACTATCAAAATGCCCAAGATCTATTAGTTAACACAAAAATATACGATGAACTCAATACAAGGCAATAAAAATAAACTCAACTTACATATACTGTAGCCTTTGAAGGTTGGTGTGTAAGGTAATATGAGTAAGAAAATGAGATATACAGCTGATAAAACATTGAAGCGAAACAATACACCTGAAAGAAAAAAGGCAAAGTGATACTATTTGCACAATCAGAGTTAACACCTTCACCAGTGTTTTTGCATTTACTGCCAATTATGTGAATTCACATGATTTTTTGTACGTTGTGAGTGTCAAGTGACTTGAATTCACACTGTTCACAAAACACCCAGCCATTCAGTAACAGAAGCTGTTTTTTTTAATAGCTATGTGAAATGATTAAGAACTATTACAAATTTTTTAAAAGGTAGTGACTATTCATCTGCCTCACATGATGCAGTTCAAACAAAACATTCAGTTTGTCACTCAAGCAGCACCGATGTCATAGCATAACGGATGTGTTTGAGGTCAGCTGCGCGAAAGTTTTTGGTTCTGCTCTTACCTTGGCAACTTTCATTTTGGTAGTAGTGGTTCCACATTACAAATTATGACACCACTTCTTCTTTTCTTTTTTCAAAAGTTTCAAAACTTCTGGTTTAGGGGTTAGCATTACGGTTACTGTTAAGGTTAGGGTTAGGTTTACCTTTAACGTTTAGTATGTTTCCACCAAGCCTACTGCACTCTTGTTGTGTGTTACTATAATGTTACAGGTGGTGGACGAATAAGGTTTCACATATGAAGGTCCACAGGCAGACCTGTAGCCACTGCCTTTTCAAAAAGTTTTTGGTGATATTTATTTTTCAGAAATACTGACAATGCCCAAACACACCTAAACCTGACCAAACATTAAATGATATGTTTAATAAATATATTCCATGCTTACTGCAATCTTTTCAAATTGCATTTTAATTTGTTTTATGAGGTGGTGTAAAATATGCCAAAACCCCCATAAATGTTTGGCATGGAGCATGATTTTGGCAAAAATTACCAAGAGAAAAGGTGGGAAATGGTATGTTCAATGAAAATAATTAAGGTGCCCTGTAAAATACGGAGCTCTGTAAACTGTGGAGCTTGGTTGTGGAGGTTTGATGACGTAACCAGAGTCACTAAAACTGATATTTTGCGTTGAGCAATGAGAACTAAACGGAGTAAAAATAATTTTACTGCAAAAGGTGATATTACACTATGGTAAAAGAAGTCTATTTTGAAGTTTGATAATTTTTGGTAATCTGAGTTTCAAAACGGTTTGGGGACAAAAAATAGGTTTCAACAGTTGTGAATGTATAAAATTTTTAAACATTGCAAACATCCATGCATTAGATGTTTGGGGGAAGCGCATATTTATTTGCAATAATAAAATATTTTTCCTTTGCTTTTTTCCGTTTATTCCTTTTGCAATGCAACTTTTTTCCACTCCGGTTACGTCATCAAACGGATAACACTAAATGGAGGGCCGGCAGGCCAGGAGGGCCGTATTGCCAAATGAAAAAATATGAATTTTCTGCGGGCTGGTGAGCTACAGAAAAGGGCAGGCCGGCAGGCTACACTACAGGACGGGCCAGTGGACTGCACATGAAGGCGGGCCGACGGGCTGCACATTTAGCTTGGTTGCAGAAAAGGGGGGGCAGGAGGGCTGCCTTTTTCTGCAGCCCACCATGCCTTTTCCGCAGCCCACCAGACCACCCTTTTGTGCAGCTTGCCGGCCCGCCCTTCTGTCTTCTGTGCAGCCCGCCAGCCTGCTGAAAATCCACGTTTTTCATTTGGAAACACGGCCCTCCAGCCCGCTGGCCTTCCAATTAGTGTTACCCTCATGAAACCTCCACAACCAAGCTCCGCTATTTACAGACTCCGCCTTTTACAAGGCACCAACAATTAATGCTTTTTGCACTATGCTTGTTTATGTCACATGTTAGTTTATTTTTAAAGGAAAGGTGACACCTGACAAGAAAACAGGCCAAAACCGCGTGGCACGTAGTGTGTGTTTTTTCAGGGAAAAATTTTAAAATGGCCACAAAAGTGTCAAGAATTGCCTGCACATAATCAGTGATGATCCAAACCTGCTAAAACCTGGTAGGTAATTATTGTGCAGAAATATAACTGTAGGTTTCAGGTTTTGACATAAATTTTCTGGACTTTTTTCTGAATTTTCTTCAAATTCTTGTCCAGATGGAGACTTAGACTGTTAAACATTTCGTACAGCAGCTCAACATGATCAATGGCTGGATAATCATAATTTGCAAATGCAAGCAGACCAAGTAAATTTTGTGAACTCGATGCAAGCAGTCTAGCATAAGTATTAATTAGGTGAAATTCTACCCGTTTTGCACGTACTACTCACTGCAATACTCACTTGCAAACAAACATAAAGGAAGACATATCCAGTAAGCAAACCACGCCAAACCACTGGAAAGACCCATTTCCACCAAAACTAAGTGTCTAATTCAGTAATGCGGTCTAATAACAATGAAGGTTGTCTCGTAACCAAGTCGAGTTACATTTCGATTCCACAATGCCACCTCTGCCGGCGTACCATGCTTAATCCGCTGCGAACCAAAGCAAAAGCAAGCACGGTTTCCCAGCAAGTAACACTGTTCGGCAGAAGCGAGGTCCGTCGAAGCAACAGAGATGATCACTATCCGGGTTGCCAATTGGATATCCGGCTGGATAGTGAGTTTGCAACCGGATACGGATATCCAAAAACTGCTTTCAAATGGGAACCGGATAGGGATCCGGATATCCGAAACACTTTTATCGATGTTTCGAGGATTCAGACTTTTGGAAAAAGTTACACATTGCACGATCAATCATTCATTATCTTCAGAAGCATCTTTTCAGCCTTCTGTGCCATGACTCCAAG